>Ga0233430_1000196_pt1 | contig 127904 bp, 108 predicted proteins | sample SI_118_April2016_2_FD_179883 | JGI IMG/M metagenome (GOLD analysis project Ga0233430, IMG submission 179883) | Seawater microbial communities from Saanich Inlet, British Columbia, Canada - SI_118_April2016_150_MG | ecosystem: Environmental > Aquatic > Marine > Inlet | place: Canada: British... | reverse complement strand
ACTCGATGAGATTTTTCATCTACTCAGTTTACTGCCTATGAATTTTCTTGTCAGTTGTTCTTTCTCTCGATATTCCCGAACTTTTTTCACTTGTCTGTTTTCGGTTTTCAACTGACTGAACGAATACATTAATCCTTTCAGAATTTATTGGGATATAGTATTACTTTCAAGCCTTCGCGCGCTTGTGCAACTTTGAAGGCCTGCTCAAAGTTTAATAATGGATAACGGTGTGTGACGATGGAGCATACATCGACCAGTCTTTTTTCGACCAGCCCAATCGCCCGCGGGCAGGTATGTTTCATTCGCCGCGCCGCCAATGTCGAAAACATTGACGATCCAATTCCAGCTTTCGACGAGTACTTCATCCATTTTTTGCACAGATGAAAAAGGGCGCTCACAATATCAAATCACATTAGCGTGTCCAAAATGAGTATCAGCGGTGAACCAAGCCTTTATATTCTATCCTCATTCAGGCAAAATAGAGTCAAACCGATTTATGGGAGCGTAATATCCTAAAGAAATCATGGTTTCCAATAGCACATCGGCTTCTGCTAGAGTGCATAACTGCTCTACAACTGCGAGAATCAAGATGCCAATCGTTCCCGTAACAGGTACGCTCCCCAGCGCCAAGATGAAAAAATTGTCCCAAAGCATCTTCTATTTCTCCAATTGTCAACTTGACGATTGTTAGATCGCCCCAATTATTCGACGAGCTCTTCCCAAGGGAATGCCGCGTTGATACTCCCTTTTCACCGCAGGAGTGCTGTATAATAACTCTCATGACCGATCTCTTCGACCACGCCATGCAGCAACAGATGAAACACGAAGCCCCGCTGGCAGCGCGCTTACGACCGCGCAACCTCGACGAATACGTTGGGCAGGAGCATATCATCGGTGAAGGCAAGCTAATGCGGCGCGCCATCATTGCCGATCGGTTGTTCGCTTCTATCATTTTATGGGGACCTCCAGGGACAGGCAAAACCACCCTCGCAATGGTCATCGCCAATCAGACCAAAGCACACTTCGAGACGCTTTCCGCAGTGCTGGATGGCAAACCACGCCTGCGTGAAGTTGTGGATGAAGCCATTGAGCGCAGACGGCTCTATCAGAAGAAGACGATTCTCTTCGTCGATGAAGTTCACCGCTGGAACAAGGCCCAGCAAGACGCTCTGCTACCGCATGTAGAAAACGGCACCCTGACGTTGATTGGCGCGACAACCGAGAATCCCTATTTTGAAGTGATCGGCGCGCTGGTCTCGCGCTCGCGCGTTTTCCAGTTGCGGACATTGGGCGATGAGCATGTGCGTATTCTGCTGGAACGCGCCCTGCGCGACCCCGAGCGCGGCTACGGCAACCGCAAGGTTGATCTCGCCCCAGAAGCGCGTGACCACCTTATTCATGTCTCTGGCGGCGATGCGCGTAATGCCCTCAACGCCCTGGAACTAGCCGTCGAGTCCACGCCGCCGGATGATGCTGGGGTTATTCGCATCACGCTCGATGTTGCTCAGGAATCAATCCAGCGCCGGGCGGTGCTCTACGACAAAGATGGCGATTCGCACTACGATACAATTTCGGCTTTCATCAAATCCGTGCGCGGCTCAGACCCCGATGCAGCGCTCTACTGGTTGGCGAAGATGCTCTACGCCGGGGAAGACCCGCGTTTTATCGTCCGCCGCCTGCTCATTTTAGCTGGTGAAGATATTGGTCTGGCCGATCCACTGGGGTTGGTTGTTGCCAATGCTGCTGCACAGGCTTTTGAATTTGTGGGTATGCCGGAGGGGATTTACTCGATTGTAGAGGCCACACTCTATTTAGCAACCGCCCCCAAGTCAAATTCCGCTACACATTATTTCAAAGCTTTTCAATTAATAGAAAAAGACGGCGTCGGCGAAGTCCCTAATCACATCAAAGATGCCAACCGCGATGCAGTTGCCTTAGGTCACGGCCAGGGCTACAAATATTCCCACGCAGGTCCCGGTCATTTCATTCCTCAGCAATATCTTCCCCAAAAAGTTTTAGGTACGTATTTTTATCGCCCATCAGATCAGGGCTACGAGACTGAAGTCAGCGAGCGCCTGGAACGCTGGCGGGTGGCGCAGCGCAAGGCTCTGGGCATTGACAAGGCCGAAACCCTGCCCGAACTCACCGAAGATACCATCACCAATATCAAACGCAAGCACAAATAAAAAAATAACCGCAGATGAACGCAGATTTATAGTTTTTATCCGCGTGTATTTATGTTCATTTACGGTAAAAGAATGCTACCCGCAATACGCCAGCGCCGCGTCGGCCAGCACATAGGCCAGATCAATCGTGGATTGAATATCCACCCATTCTTCGGCGCTGTGCAAGCCATAGCCGATTGGCCCTAGCAGCACCGTTTCCATTCCGGCATCGGCAAACAAGGCTGCGTCTGTCCAGAAGGTTTGCCCGCTATGGGCCGATGATTTCCCCAGGCGGGATTCCAGCACCCGGTCGAGAATCTGCACAATGGCGGCATCCGGGGCGACCACGAAGGGGGCGCGCTCGAAAGTAGGCCTGATCGTCGCCCGGAAAGTTTCATCTTGCGCGGCCAGTTTGTCGATGATGGTCTGCAATTCAGCGGTGGCCTGCTCAACCGTTTCTCCGGGGGCGGTACGACGTTCGAGTTGCAGCAAACAACTCGCCGCGTAGATACTGACCTCCTTGCCCCCTTGCAGCCGCGCCGCATGGAGCGAGGGCGGCCCGGTTAGGGCGTGTCCCTCTCGTTTGAGCAAATCCTGTTCCAGCTTGTCCAACTCCCCCAGAAAACGCCCCATGCGCATATTGGCATCGATTCCCTCGGCGTAGCGGCTGCCATGCGCGGCGCGGCCAATCGTCTCGACATCGTACCAGATGAACCCGCGGTGCGCCCGGCAGACGTGCATATCGGTGGGCTCGGTGACAATGGCGGCATCGGCCTGCACTTGTTGAACAAGCGCCTCGGTGCCAATGCTGGCGTATTCTTCGTCGGCCACAGCAGTGATGATCAGATCGCCCGCCAGCGATATTCCAGCATCCACAAAGGCTTTGGCGACTGCCAGCATGGCGGCCAGACTGGCTTTCATATCTTGTGAACCGCGCCCGTAAAGCCGCCCTTCACGAATTTCTGCACCGAAGGGATCCATCGTCATGCCCTCCACACCGACGGTATCCATGTGGGCATTGAGCAGTAGCGAACGTCCTTGCCCGCGGCCTTTGAGAATGCCGACTACATTCACGCGCCCCGGCTCAATTTCGTGCAATGTGGTTTCCAGTCCCAATTTTTTTAGAGCATCGGCGACATACGCGCCCAGTTCGGCTTCGCCCTGGCCCTCCGGTGTCAGCGAGGGGTTAACCGAGTTGATTCGCACCAGGTCTTTCAGTGTTTCGATCAGATACGTTTCATCAAGCGTAATTTTCATAGATACTCCTTGGCTCCGAGGTATTATACGCTGTCAACCGTCGGACGTCAGGATGTCTGACGCCAAAAATAGAGTATCATATAGCACTAAACTTTCTGTCTTCAACTTTCAACCTATAACGTGCAAATATGCCAACTATTTTACTGATTCGCCACGCTGAAAATGAATACGTCAAGAAGGGCCGCCTGGCCGGACGCCTCCCGGGTGTGCAGCTTAATAAGAAGGGGCGGCAACAAGCCCAGGCATTGGCCGAGACCCTCAAGGATGCGCCGATTAAAGCCATCTACGTCAGCCCGCTGGAGCGCACGCTGGAGACTGCCGCGCCTATCGCGGCCGCCCTCAACCTAGACGTGATCCCAAATTCGGGTTTGCTGGAAATTGACTTTGGCGACTGGCAAGATAAAACGCTCAAGGAATTGCGCCGTCGAAAATTATGGCGTACCGTTCAGCAAGCCCCCTCACGCATGTGTTTCCCCGGCGGGGAGAGTTTTGCCGCCGCGCAGGCGCGAATTATAACTGCCCTCGAAGCGCTCTGTCAGAAACATAGCCCCAAAGAAATGCTTATTTGCGTTTCGCACAGCGACAGCATCAAACTGGCCGTAGCCTACTACCTGGGGATGCATATTGACCACTTCCAACGGCTAATGATTGCGCCTGCGTCGATCACAACCCTGTTTCTTGGCGAAGGGCAGACGCGGGTTATTAATGTGAATATGGATGCAGGCCACAAGTTGCAGGCTGAACATTAACGTAAACGTGTAACCTTCAACCCGCAAAATGGTATACTTCTCAAACAAATTATTAACCCATCGGAATAAATCATGCCAAACCAAGAATTTGATCTTAACCCCGTTGACCATATCACCGTAGACGCGCTTGGAGCCGCCGGACAGCGCGTTTTTTATATTCAGGCTCAAAAAGGCGCTCAAACGATCACGCTGATCGCCGAAAAATTCCAGTTACAATCGCTCGCCATTGGTATCGAGCGCTTTTTGGCCGAAATCGCCGAGAAATTCCCTGATCTACCTGCTCCCGTAGCCGAGTTTTCTGAAACCCAGATGCACATTCACCCGCCGGTTGACCCGCTCTGCCGCATTGCCAATATCGGGCTGGGATTTGACATTGAAGCCGATCTGGCTGTACTGGTCATCCACGAATTGCTGCCCGAAGGCGATATCATGGAGGAAATCGAGGATGCGATCCAATCCAATGACGATACCATCGAAGGGGATGTACCCAACGTGGTGCGTCTCTGGTGCAGCCGCGATCAACTGCTGGCGCTCAGCCGCTGGAGCATCGAAGTTGCATCCCGTGGTCGGCCCATTTGCCCCCAATGCAACGAACCAATGGAGCCTGAAGGCCACTTCTGCGTCAAGAAAAACGGCGGACACGCGCGCAAATGAATGCATGGCGAATAGCAAATCGCCATCCGTCTTCCCATGCACGAGCCAATTCTCACCGCGCTAAACTCTGGCACGTTCTCCCTCGAGGGGGAATTCATCCACGGGGCAAATTACTCCTTTCTCGTCCAGATTCAGCACCAGGGCGAAATCACGCGCGCGGTCTACAAACCCGAGCAAGGCGAACGCCCGTTGTGGGATTTCCCCGACAATACCCTGGCGCACCGCGAAACCGCCGCTTATCTCGTCAGCCAGAGCCTCGGCTGGGAGTTAGTACCCCCCACGGTTTATCGCAGCGATGGCCCCTACGGCCCCGGCTCACTGCAATATTTCGTTCCTCACGACCCCAATTATCACTATTTCAATCTCAGCGAAGCGCATTTTCAGTGCATGCCGCCCGTGATTCTCTTTGATCTGCTGGTCAACAATGCCGACCGTAAAGGCAGTCACCTGGTCTTTGATGCCGACGACCATCTCTGGCTGATCGACCACGGCCTCTGTTTTCATGTGGAGGACAAACTGCGCACCGTAATCTGGGATTTTGCCGGAGAGCCGGTGCCGCCTGAATTTTTGGTCGATTTACAAACCCTGAACGGGAACCTCGCGCTTGGCTCCGAGTTGGTTGCCGCACTCGCAGCGCATCTCGCCCCCGAAGAGATCGCCGCCCTGCACGCCCGCGCCGAAAGATTGCAAACTTTAGAGAATTCCCCGCATCCGCCCAACGACCGGAGAGCGTATCCATACCCGCCGTTATAACCCCTCACCCACCCTCCGCTACGCTTCGGATTTCCCTCTCCCTTAGGGAGAGGGGCCAGGGGTGAGGGAAATAGGAGAACCAATGCCTCATTATAATCTCGCCTTCCTCGGTTTTGGCAACGTCGGCAAAGCCTTAGCCGAATTATTGCTGCGTAAAGCCGCCGATATTGTAGCCCAGCGCGGCGTAACCTTCAGCGTAACCGGCATTGCCACCGGCAGCCGCGGCATCGCCATTGACCCCAACGGCATTGACCTTGCCAAAGCCCTCGAACTCGTCAAAAGCGGTCAATCTATCAACGAACTCAACCTTCAACCTTCAACCTTCAATTCACAAACTTTCATCGAAAACTGCGGCGCCGATGTACTCTTTGAAACCATCCCCGTGAACTACGAAAGCGGCCAGCCCGCCATTGACTATATCCGCGCTGCCCTCGAACTAGGCATGCACGTTACCACTGCCAACAAAGGCCCGGTGGTGCATGGCTATCACGAACTAACCGCTCTCGCTAAATCCAAAGGGCGCAAATTCTATTTCGAATCTGCCGTGATGGATGGCGCGCCGGTCTTTGGTCTGTTCCGCGAGACGCTACCCGCCGCCAATCTCAACGCCCTGCGCGGCGTGCTCAACTCGACGACCAATCTTCTGCTCACGCGCATGGAAGCTGGCGAGAGTTTCGAAGATGCCGTGGCCTACGCCCAATCGATTGGCATTGCTGAAACCGACCCCAGCGGCGATGTCGATGGCTGGGATGCGGCGATCAAAGTTTGTGCGCTGGTATCGGTGATGATGGGTGTGCCGCTCAAACCGCACGATGTAGACCGCACGGGCATCGGCGGTATCTCGGTTGACGATGTGGCGCAGGCCAAATCCGAGGGCAAACGCTGGAAACTGGTCTGCGAAGCGCTTCGGGATGGGGATCAGGTGCGGGCACGCGTGGCACCCCAAAAGGTCGGTGTCGAATCGCCCCTCTATGGGGTCATGGGCACCACCTCCATCGTCGAGTTTGAATCCGATGTGCTGGGCAAACTCTCGCTCATCGAGGCCGATCCCGGCCCCCACACCACGGCTTACGGTCTGCTGGCCGATTTCCTCAACGCCGTCGCCTGAACGACACAAATCCCCATGACTGATTTAACGCCTGCTTTGCTGCCCGCTATTGAAAAACATCGCCTGCCCGGTTTGGATTTGGACGCTGATTTTATTTACCCCAAATATGATGGGGATTCGATCCTCAACATTCCCAGTTCGATCTGCCGCTGGCTGAACGTGCCCGGCCTGGGGGCTGGCGCGCTGCGCCCGGAGATTTTACAACCCCCGGGGGAGGGTATCCGCAAAGTACTCCTGATCCTCATGGATGCGCTGGCCCTGCATCGTTTTCAACGCTGGCTGGATGAAAACCGCAACCCGGTGTGGAATACTTTGCTGCAAAGCGGCAACCTGGCCCCGCTGACCTCGATCAGCCCCAGCACAACTTGCGCGGCGACAACCTCGTTATGGACGGGTGCTAGCGCGGCCGAGCATGGGATCGCAGGCTACGAACTCTGGCTCAAGGAATACGGCATGGTCGCCAATATGATCTTGCACACCCCGATGGCTTTCCGCCGCGGGGTAGGTGAACTTGCCAAAGCCGGATTCAACGCATCGGAATACCTGCCGATGACCACGCTGGGCGAACATCTCAGCACGCACGGCGTACAGCCGTATGCTTTTTTGCATCACAGTATTGCCCACTCCGGGCTTTCGACGATGCAAATGCGCGCTGTTGAAGTAGCGCCCTTCAGCACGCCGGTTGATTTGTGGGTGACGATGCGAGAATTATTTGAAGAAAAAGCCCGGCAACGCCTGTATACCTGGGCTTATTGGGGTGTGGTGGATGGTTTTTCGCATCAGTACCAACCCGAAGACGAGCGCGTTTCTGCTGAATTTACACAGTTTAGCGAGGCTTTTGAGCGTCATTTTCTTAATCAACTTAGCGCCGCGGCGCGGCAAGATACGCTGGTGCTGCTGACTGCCGATCACGGGCAGATTCGCACCTTCGATCAGGGCCGTTATCACCTCAAGAACCACCCCGAACTGGATGCTATGCTGCATATCCGTCCAACGGGTGAAAACCGGCTAATCTATCTCTATGCCAAACCCGGGCAAAAAGAGGCCATCCGGCAATATTTCGAAGCGGCCTGGCCGGACGAGTTCGCTGTTTTCACCCCGGAGCAGGCTTTGGCCGCCGGTTTATTCGGCCCGGGGCTGGAGCACCCGCTTTTGCGCGACCGTCTGGGCGACCTGATTGTAATCCCGCGCGACAACGCCTACTTGTGGTGGGCAGACAAGCCCAATCCGCTGATTGGGCGACATGGCGGTCTGCACCGTGAGGAGATGTTGGTGCCATTTTTGGCAGCCCGATTAGGGTAAATACGCTCAAAGAACCATTTTCATAAATAAGGATTCGCCATGACCCAACCACTCAGTGAAAAAATATCCCAGATCATGCTTTATACCCGCCAAAGCCTGGTCTGGGGGAAAGTGCGTACCAAACCTGCCATCCGCATCAACACCTGGCTGCGTACAGACATGGCCCCAACATATATGAAACTCTTTGACGCTCAAATGTTGCCGCTTACCGGCGCGCAAAAGCCGCTAAAATTTCCCCAAATGTTTTTCCATACCGATCAAATTATCGCCTACCATATTTTGCCCCCCACCGAAGAACCGCTCGACTACGATCCCGGCGAACCCAACCGCAAACGGATACCAATGACTGCCATTGTCGGCGGCTTTCGCTTCGATGGTTTTTTACGCATGGCGCAACAAACCAAGATTGAGAGCTTTCTAAGCGTATCCAAGGCGAATTATCTTTCATTTTATGATGCGACCATGTCGTGTCCGGCGCTGCCCGCCATTAAGGGGGTGAGCGCTGCGCTGATGCTGATTCGCCAAAGTGATGCCAGTTTTATCCCAGGATAAGCGAAACGCCTGCGCGGCGCTAGACCCTTCGCTACCGCTCAGGGTGACAACGAATATCCCGCTCACTTTCTACATACTCAGCGGTGAAATAATTCCAATTGTAGTTGGAGAGTGCAATATGCAGTGGCAGCGCGAAAATTTTATCATCAGCGATGCACATAGCGCCGTAGACCTGGATTTTGTCGAGGCGATGTTGCGCAGCAATTATTGGGCGCCTGATCGTCCGCGCCCGGTGATTGAAGCGGCTATTCGAGGCTCGATCCCCTTCTCGCTTTTCGATGGTGAGCAGTCCGTTGGCTTTGCGCGTGCCGTCACCGACCGCGCCACCTTCGCCTGGATCGCCGACGTGATGATTGCCCCAGCATACCGCGGCCAGGGCCTGGGGAAATGGCTGATCCAATGCGTCTTGGAACACCCGGCAATCGCATCGACTGCGACGCAATTATTGCGCACGCGCGATGCCCACGGGCTGTATACCAAATTTGGATTTGAAGTTGTTGAAAGTATGGGGCGTAAACCCTGATGCTAATCGGCCCGGCAGGGGTTATCGGGATCGGGGTCGTTAGGAGGCATTCCGTCGGTGCCGGGGCCATATTCGCAGACCGCACGCCAGGGGATATAGTTGGTCGTAAATACATCTTCATTAATCACATCGCCGCCGCGTGTAACGGTGCGGGTTACAGTTACAGCCGCCCCCTCTACTGCCCAATCGACCTGATGAATTTCACCCGTGCCCAATTCTTCGTTTTCCTCATAGCGCGGTTCTGGTGCGTCTTGCTTGTTGGTCAGGCCGCTGGTGGACCAATCGACCGTGCGCCCATCGGAAGTAGAGTAGAACTTCCAGGTCAGATAATATTCCCCAATATACGTCTCCATTAGCAGCCAGTAACCAGTATCATTGGTGAATTTAAAATCCACCACGGGCACATAAACAGTGGCATCCAGCCCGGCCCAATCGGAATCGTGCCCGCCGCCGTAGGTCTGCTCGTAGTAGTAGACGCGGTAGGCGTGCGGATAACGTTCTACGATAGAGAAGCCGCCAAAAAACACGGTTCGGAATAGCGTGGTGCTGACCTGACACACACCACCGCCCACGCCCTTGATCGTGCGGTCGCCGAAAATAATCCAGGCTTCAGCATAGCCAGTATCCAAACTGACATCGCCCAAAATCCGAGCCATCGAAAAGGTTTCGCCGGGGGCTACCAGCAAGCCGTGGAACCGCGAAGCTGCCGTGCGGATATTTTGTTTGCGCGAGGCGCTGGAGCCATAAAAATAGGTCGTGTGTGAATTGACCAGTTCGGTAATACCCAATTCGGCAGCGGTGGCATCATCATTGACTTGCGGGGCTTCGTAGTCCATGTCCAGGTTGATGTCGTGCTCGCCCGCCAGCACTTTACTTTGCACCGCCAAAATAGTGGCTTCAATATCCAGCGATTGGCCCTGGGTAGCATGGGCAATCGCTTCTAGTTCGCGCGTATCATCATCAAAAATAAAGCGCGCGTTTTCGGGTCTGCGCTCCAGGCCGGGGGCAATTTGCTCTAAAAAGCTGCGCAAACGCGCTTCGTCCAGGCCAATTTGGTATTCTTCCCCCTCGGGGGTGGGTACGCGCTCGAAAACCAGCATCCCGCCCAAGTCTTCGCGGGCGAATCCCCACGGGCCGGGGCCATCTTCTCCCGCTCCGGGCATGCGCAGCGTCAACGGGGCACTCAAAATCTGGCGGGCAATCTGCGCCTGGGCCTCCACATCCATAATCACTGGCGGGTCTTCATCCACCACCAGATCAATTTCGCCATCGATCAACGCCCGCGTCAGGGTTTCAATTTGAGCAAGATTGGCGGCGATCTCCAGCCTGCGCCCAATTTGACCGCGCTGAACAACCACATCGGCGGCCTCAACCCGCAGCGAGGCCTCAATGGTGGGTACATTAATTTGATTGGCAATATTGGTAAGTTGATAGTGGGCGATGCGCTGATCGAAGGTCATGCGCGGCGGCAGGGTGAGGCCCTGAAACCAGCCCTGAAAACGTTCGCCCAGACGTGTGGGCAACGGCCCTGTGCGGCCCAATTCAAAAGCCATTTGTGCATTTTCAGCGGGATCAATAAAAACGCCCAGTTCCTGGGGAGTCGCCATCCAGAGATTTTCGCCATCTCGCAGCAGGATTTGCCCGCGCTGGGGATAATCGTACGCCGCTCGTAGCTGATCGGTGGCCTCGAGGGAAGTCAACCCCGAGAGATCAACCCAGCCCACGCGCACCCCGGGGAAGATGCGCCCCGAATAGCGCAGGCCATAACCGAGGCCGAGCAGCATCAGCGCCAGCCCAAAGAGAAACAGGCCGCCGATGAAGGCGATGATGATGCGTTGCAGGGGAGATGGGGCATTTGAGCGTTGCATACTGGGAAGCATTGTACCAAATAACAAGCCCCAAAGGTTTGGCTATGCGGCAGCAGGTCGCTTTCTGAACCAAATCCCAAAGCAATCTAAATAAGTTCTGAATATCTTCCGGGTAAGATAGGGGTCAGGTAATCAGGCGCATAGGTAATAGGCGCCCAATTGCCCAATCAACGAATACACCCGAATCCAGGAGTACATCATGAATACTAAAAAATTCATTCCCATCATCTTTATCGTAATTGCATCACTGGCTTGCAGCCTTTTTCAGGGAACGATACCCGAAGCGCAGGCAGCGGGAGATTCGCCCGCGAGTGAAGCGAGTGAAGCGAGTGCAACGAGTGCAACGAGTGCAGAATCCGCACCGGAAACAGAACCAGCCCTTCAATCCGTTCGGGACGAATCCCAAATCGCTTTTGATGAAGCGCTGCCCGATGATCTGCCCTATCCCATTGTCGACACGGGACAGGTTTATTGTTACGACGACAGCGGCGGCAGCCAACCCTGTCCCACGGCAGGCGAAACTTTTTACGGTCAGGATGCCCAATACAGCGGCTATGCCCCCAGCTACAGCGATAATGGCGATGGGACGATCAGCGACAATATCACCGGGCTGATGTGGCAGCAAGACCCCGGCGAGAAGATAAGCTACGCCCAGGCCGTGACCGGGGCTGATAACTTTACCTTGGCCGGATACGACGACTGGCGGCTGCCGACGATCAAAGAACTGTACTCGCTGATTTTGTTCAGCGGCTACGATGTGAGCGGCTGGAATAGTGGGGACACCTCGGGGTTGACCCCGTTCATTGACGCTGTCTTTGCCTTTGAGTATGGCGACACCACCAACGGCGAGCGCATCATCGACTCGCAATGGGCCACCAACAGCAAATACTTTAGCACCACCATGAACGGCACAGAAACCATATTTGGGGTCAACTTTGCCGACGGGCGCATTAAAGGTTATGGCACGCAAGACATGCGAGGGAACGGTGAGAAAACCTTCTTCGTAATCTACGTGCGCGGCAACCCCGATTACGGCATTAACGACTTCACCGATAATGGCAATGGCACGATCAGCGACAACACTACCGGCCTGACGTGGATGCAAAACGACAGCGGTAATGGCTTGGATTGGGAAGGTGCGATCAACTACTGCGAAAGCCTCGACTACGCCGGAAGCAGCGATTGGCGTTTGCCCAACGTAAAAGAACTGCAAAGTATCCTCGATTACAGCCGCTCACCGGATGCCACCAACTCCGCGGCAATTGACCCGCTTTTCAATGTCACTTCCATCACTAACGAGGCCGGGCAAGTTGATTACCCCTTCTACTGGAGCAGCACCACGCATGCCAATATGAAGAATGGTTCGGGGGGCGCGTATGTCGCCTTCGGCAGGGGCCTGGGATATATGAATAATCAGTGGATAGATGTCCACGGGGCGGGCACGCAGCGCAGCGACCCCAAAAGCGGTGATCCAGCCGATTGGCCCACCGGCCACGGGCCGCAGGGTGATGCCATTCGCATCAATAACTACGCCCGTTGTGTGACCGGCGGCGTGAGCAGCGAAGTCGCCACTGGCGGCGCAGCAGACCCGCAAATTGGCGCGGGCGCAGCATTCCCCGGCGGGAACGGCGCGCAAAACAGTCAGGGTCAGCAAGCACAAGGCCCCGGACTGGGCAGTCCCCCGCAGGAAGCCATCGATGCCTGCTCTGGCCTGAGCGCGGGCGCGGCTTGCTCGTTTAGTGTACCCGCCGTTGGCACCATCAGCGGAACCTGCACACAAGTTCAAACCGAACTGGCCTGTGTCCCGGAAGGCGGGCCTCCGCAGAGTGGCGGGGGACAACAACCATAGCGTTGATGAAAGCGCAAACCACAAAAATTCATCCGTGTTTATCTTGGGCCGTTGAAAAAAGGAAAAGCAGCGTGAAAACCCCAAAATACCTGAACTTGCTCACATTAATCCTGTTGACACTGGTCTGCTCGCTGGTCGGCAGCGCAAATGCCGCCGAAGAGCCAGAAGCGCTCTATCTCTTCGCCCCTATCCAATCCACCGAAACCTACCTGATGAACCGCGCGGGCGCCGCCCTCTACACCTGGACAAGCAACTACACCCCCGGCAACGCGGTTTATCTGTTGGAAAACGGCAATTTGCTGCGCACCGGCATGGTTCGCAACGGCGCATTCGATGTCGGGGGCGCGGGCGGGGTTGTGCAAGAAATTGCCCCCGATAGCTCAATCGTTTGGGAATACCGCCTGGCCGACGAGAACGCCCAACTACATCACGACATTGAACCGCTGCCCAACGGCAATATTCTAATGATCGCCTGGGAGCGCAAAACCCAGGCCGAGGCCATCGCCGCCGGGCGTGACCCCAGCCTGCTGCAAGATGGCGAACTCTGGCCGGGTTATATTTTTGAAGTTGATCCTGCCGCCAACGAGATCGTTTGGGAGTGGCACGCCTGGGATCATCTGGTTCAGGACTACGCCCCGGCGCAGGCCAACTACGGCGTGGTGAACGAGCATACCGAAAAAATAGACCTCAACTTCACCAGCGCCCAGGCCAACGCCGACTGGCTGCATATCAACAGCATTGACTACAACGCCGAACTCGACCAAATTTCACTCAGCGTGCATAATTTCAGCGAAGTTTGGGTCATAGACCACGGCGCAGCCCCCGCACAGGCCGATCTGCTTTACCGTTGGGGCAATCCTCAAACCCACGGGGCTGGAACAACTGCCGATCAGCAGCTTTTTGCTCAGCACGATGCCCAATGGATTGCAGCCGGACTCCCCGGCGCGGGCAATATGCTCATCTTCAACAACGGCGCACGGCGCACACGGCCCTATTCTTCAGTGGAGGAGATCACCCCGCCCCTCAACGCCAACGGCTCATACACGCTCGAAGCAGGCACAGCCTACACGCCCGCTGCACCCGCGTGGAACTTCACCGGCGACTTTTTTGCTCAGAATATCTCTGGCGCGCAGCGGCTGGCAAATGGCAACACCCTCATTTGCAACGGCCCAGACGGAATTTTCTACGAAGTTACATCGCAGGGCGAAATTGTTTGGGAATACAACTATGGCGGGGGTGTTTTTCGGGTGACGAAAATTTCCGCTGATGATCCCCGTCTGTCGGGGTTGAATTTGATACCCGGCGAAACTCTCATCGCCGAGGCGGGCGCAGCAGGACAGACCCCAGGGGTGGTGCCAGCCTCCGGGCAGGGCGGCCCACCCCAAAGGGCGCTAGACGCGTGCACTGGCTTGGCCGCAGACGCGTCTTGCTCGTTTGAAGGACAAAAAGGCACAGTCAGCGGCTCTTGTAAAAATCAGCAAAATCAGTTGGTGTGCGCGCCGCAAAACAAACCATAGCGGTACAATTGGGTACATGAGTACAGTGATTTCTACTATCCAATGGCCGCGCGCCCTGAGCGCCATGCGGCATCGCAATTTCCGTTTGTTTTTCGTGGGACAGCTCGTTTCGGTGGTAGGCACGTGGATGCAATCCACAGCGCAGCAATGGCTAGTGTATCGTATCACCGGCTCACAAACCAGCCTGGGCATGGTGACCTTTATCGGTTTTCTGCCGGTGCTGCTGCTTTCGCTGTTCATGGGCGTGTTGGTTGATCGAGTCTCCCGCCGTCGTTTGCTGGTCTTCACGCAAAGCTGGTTTATGCTGTTGGCCGTGGCGATGGCTGTACTAACCGCCACCGGCGTGGTGCAATACTGGCATATCCTGATTTTAGCCGGATTATTGGGCATCGGTAACGCCCTGGATATGCCCGCACGGCAAACTTTTGTTGTCGAGCTGGTCGATCAGGATAAAGGCGATGTGATGAACGCGATTGGCCTGAACTCATCTCTGTTCAATTTGGCGCGTATTGTTGGCCCCGCTATTGGTGGAGCCGTGGTGGCAGCCCTGGGTGAAGCCCCGGCTTTTGCCATTAACGCGGTCACGTTTCTGGCGGTGATCGCGGCATTATTGCTCATGCGCCTGCCAACTGTAGCAACAGAGACCAATCAACACCGCCCGTGGGAAAATTTGCTGTATGGCTTCCGCTATATGAAGCGCACTCGCCGGGTGTTGGGATTGGTGGTCATGGTAGCTGCCTTTAGCATGGTGGGCTTCGGCGCACTAACTTTGCTGCCGGTCTTTGCCAAAGATATTCTCAATATTGGCGTAACCGGCTTCGGGCAACTGCTTTCTGTTCAGGGTGTAGGGGCCTTGATCGGCGCGCTGTTGCTGGTTGTCGCTGAAGAACGCTTTCACAAAGGGCGTACCCTGCTTTTTAGCCGCGCCCTCATCGGGTTGGCGATCGCCGGTTTGGCGCTCTCGCGCATCCCCTGGGTGAGTATGCTCATCCTGGGAATCGCCGGATACGCCTTCATCACGCAGCTAATCATCACCAACACGCTCATCCAAACCATCGTCCCCGATGACTTGCGCGGGCGCGTGCTCAGCACCTACACCTGGGCGTTGGGCGGTTTTTACCCTTTGGGGTCGCTGCTGATGGGATTTTTGGGCGATCAACTGGGCGCGCCCAGCGCGGCGATGATTGCCGCCACAGGATGTCTGGTTTTGGTCGTCATCAATCTGCTGGCGTTCCCCAAGATGCAGCAACTGCGATGAGTGCGCGAAAAATTACCACGGAGCCACAGAGAACACAGAGATTCCCTGTGGTTTAACTTGCCTCTGAAAACTTTGGATGGAGCGATGAACAAAACGATTCTGGTTGTAGATGATAAAGCCAACGTGCGCACATTGCTGCGCGAGTATCTCAGCGAAGAGGGCTTCCGCGTGGCAACCGCCGAGAACGGGCAGCAAGCCCTGTATGTCGCCCGCGACGAAAAGCCCGATCTGATTATTCTCGATATTATGATGCCCGAAATGGGCGGTTATGATTTTTTGCGCGCTTACCGCAAAGAGTCGCAAACGCCGGTGATTTTGCTGACAGCCCGTCTGGAAGAGACCGACAAGGTGCTCGGCCTGGAATTGGGCGCCGACGATTATGTCACCAAACCGTTTGGGATGCGGGAGATCGTAGCGCGCATTCGGGCCGTGTTGCGCCGCACCGGGCAGATTGCGCCCCCCGCAGAGATTCTGCGCGGCGGGGATATTACCCTCGACATCGACGGGCATACCGTGCGCGTGGGAGGCGAGTATGTGGACCTAACGCCCTCGGAGTTTGATCTACTGGCAATTTTGATGCAAGCCTCCGGGCGGGTACTCTCGCGCATGGATTTGCTCGAAAAATTGCAGGGCGCGGCCTTCGAGGGCGTAGCGCGCACGATTGACGTGCATATTCGCAATCTGCGAACCAAAGTCGAGGCCGACCCCGCCAACCCGCGCCACATCGAGACCGTGTTTGGGGTGGGATACCGCTTTAGAGAATAAAACCAGCATCATGCGTTCACTTACCTTCAAACTCCTTTTGGCCTTTATCGCCGTCAGCCTGACAGTAGCGTTGTTGGGCGCAGCGATGATCCACTATACTACCCAGCGTGAATTTGCTGAACTGGCACTCAATAATGCCCAGCGCACTTTCATTAATCGCGCCCTGACCTATTATCAACTCAACGGTTCGTGGCAAGGGTTCAATCGGGCTTTGTTCCAGCAACTCGCTCCGCAGCAACAACTTCAGAATCCCCCCCCCCAGCAGCCGCAACAGCAATCCGTGCCTCCCGATCCGCAAAACTCGGCCTATATCTTCATGCTGGCCGATGCCGATGGCAAGGTGATTGTGCAGGTCAAGCCTTATCGCACCGGTGAAATTCTGCCTGCTGATGTGCTGGTCGATGGCACTCCCATTTATCTTGAAGGGCAGTTGATCGGCACGGTTATCATCAGCGGCAACGCGCCATCATTGGCTCCACGCGAACAGCAATATCTCGAAAGTGCCAACCTGGCTCTGTTTTATGCATCGCTGGGGGCGTTAGCCGTGGCAATTTTTATGAGCTTGCTGCTCACCAATAGCCTGACGCGTCCGCTGCGCGAATTAACCCAAGCCATGCGCCTCACCGCGCGTGGCGAATTTGGGCATCAGGCTGTGGTGCGCTCGAAAGATGAAATCGGTCAACTGGCACAAGATTTCAATCAGATGAGCGCCGAACTGGCGCGTCTCAACGAGCAACGCAAGCAAATGACCGCCGATATCGCCCACGATCTGCGTAGCCCGCTGACGGTGATTGCCGGCTACGTCGAATCGATGCACGATGGTGTACTCAAGCCAACCCCGGAGCGCCTGAAGGCCATTCAGGACGAAGTGCGTCATCTGGAGCGTCTGGTGGAAGATTTGCGCACGCTCTCTCTGGCTGATGCGGGTGAACTCTCGCTCAATCTCGCTCCGGTTGCTTCCGATGGGCTATTAGAACAGGTTTACGCGGCTTATAATCACGCTGCGGAACGCGTCGGGGTGGCACTCACCACTCAGGCCGAGTCCGAACTTCCCCACATTCAGGTTGATCCCGACCGCATGATGCAAGTTTTGGGAAATCTGGTCAGTAATGCTATTCGCCACACGCCGCAGGGTGGAATGGTCAGTGTACAATCTGCCATCCGTCGTCCGTCATCCATCATCTTCACTGTTACCGACACCGGCCCGGGAATTCCTGTCAAAGATTTACCGCGGATTTTCGACCGCTTCTACCGCGGGGATGATTCTCGTCAAAGCAGCAGCGAATCGGGCCTGGGGTTGGCGATTGCCAAATCGATTGTCGAAGCGCATGGGGGGAAAATTAGCGTTGAGAGCAAAATTGGCGAGGGGACTACGTTCAGAATCGTGTTGCCGATTTCAATTGCCTAAAGAACGATTAGATTCACATAGGTGCAACGCACTTTAGCGAGCGTATTGTAGCCACTGCTCTGGTTACAGAAAAAATTGTGGCGATATACCCGTGCATTTGCGGAAGTGCGTCGCACCTGCTAACGAGTATATCGATATTATGTTTGCCCTGGCCTGAGTCGTTGGCGCACGGTTTTCTTAAAGTCGAAAAAGGGTCATGCTGAGATCGCAGGTCGAAGCATCTAGCGAAGCGAAAAGTTCCATCTTCATCGAAAATCACGCTGCGCTAGACCCTTCGGCTCCGCCTCAGGGTGACAAACAGCATTTTCGAATAAACACGGTGCGACTTCATGAAAGCCGCACCCGTTGGCGGGTTGGCGGGTTGGCGGGTTTGACATTGCTCAAGAGTAGCGTATAATTCAGAGTGCGAATAATATCATTTGGCTTTATGAAAACCCCGCAAAATATCGGGGAAGCAACGAAACTAGCCAAAGAATGATGAAAGGAGGATTACAATTCAGTATATTTTCCCTTATATTCCATCCACCCAAGTTTCTATTTCGCTTGAACCCCTTCTAAGGAGGAAGATTTCATGAAAAGTAAGACCCTATATATTGTACTGGCTTTGCTCCTGGTCGCCAGCGTTGTTTTAGCGGCATGCCAGCCCAAGGCTGAAGACGTTGCCGTTGTTGAGCGTGCCTATGAGGAAATTGCCTATGGCGAACCCCTCTCGGTGGCCGCACCTGATTGTGAATATGGCGGAAAGATCGCCTCGATTGCAGCGGTTGATGAACTCACCGTTGAATTCACCATGTGTAAACCCGATCCGGCGTTCCCCACCAAAGCCGCCTTCACGCCCTTTGGCATTTATCCGCAGGAATGGTTGAACACCTACGCCAATGCCGAAGGTCAGGAAACCCTGCTTTCCCACCCCGTTGGTACCGGCCCCTTCTATCTGGATACCTGGGCACGTGGCGACAGCATTACCTTCAAGAAATTTGACGGTTACTGGGGCGAAAAGTCTGCCTATGATACCTTGGTCTTCCGCTGGGCAACTGAAGGCGCGGCCCGCTTGCTCGAACTGCAATCTGGAACCGTGGATCAGATCACCAATCTTAGCCCCGATGACTACGCGACTGTACAAGAGGATGCAAATCTGACCTTCTTGCCGGTTACCAACCCCAATGTCCTGTATCTGGCAATGACCAATACCTTTGAGCCGTTTAACGACGTCAAGGTTCGTCAGGCAATTGCTATGGGCATTGACCGCCAGCGCATCGTAGACAACTTCTACGCCGAAGGTTCCGTCGTTCCCTCGCACTTCACCCCCTGCAGCCTGCCTAATGGTTGTGTTGGTGATGCCTGGTACGATTTCGATGCCGCAGCCGCCAAGGCTCTGTTGGCCGAAGCTGGTTATCCCGATGGCTTCGCAACCACCATCTACTATCGCGATGTTTTCCGCGGCTACCTGCCCGAACCCGGATTGGTTGCTGTTGAATTCCAGACCCAGTTGCGCGACAACCTGGGCATCGAAGCTGATGTTGTTGTGATGGAATCGGGCGAGTTCATCGACGAATCCACCAATGGCCGCCTGGATGGCCTTTACCTGCTCGGCTGGGGTGCTGACTATCCTCACGTGACCAACTTCCTGGACTTCCACTTTGCGGCCTCTAACCCGCAGTTTGGCGATCCGCATCCCGAAGTCTACGAAGTGCTTGAAAAAGCTTCCCAGATTGGTGACCCGGCTGAAGCCGAGGCTCTCTATGTTGAAGCCAATAATGCGATCCGCGAACTCGTTCCGATGGTTCCGATTGCCAACGGCGCTTCTGCATCTGCAGCTCTGAACACGCTTGAGAACGCCCACTTCCGCCCCTTCGGCGCTCCGCTGATGGCGAAAGTAAATCCGGGCAAAGACACCTTCGTCTTCATGCAGAATGCTGAACCGATCAGCTTGTTCTGCCAGGATGAGACCGATGGCGAATCACTAGCTCCTTGCCAGCAAGTTGTGGAAACCCTCTTGGGCTACGCAATTGACTCTGGTAATGTTGTGCCTGAATTGGCCACCGGCTGCACAGCCAATGCAGACTCCACTGTGTGGACCTGCACCCTGCGCGAAGGCGTTACGTTCCACGATGGCACCAAGCTGGACGCCAACGATGTAGTCGCCTCCTGGGCTGCTGGTATTGACGCGGCGAATGCCAATCATATTGGTAACACCGGTGCGTTTGAATACTACTCATACCTGTTTGACGGCTTGATGAACATCGAAGAGTAAAATCTTCGTTGCCATCTAGCTCGATCTAACTAACTCAATGCGGGATGGTACAATGGCCTTTCGAGGCATATACCATCCCGTATTGTCCTTAAAAACTCAATCCGTGCCCCATACACTACTCGACGACAAAGCCTATGATTCAGTACACAATTCGACGCCTCTTGTTAGCAATACCAGTAATATTTGGTATTCTCCTGGTCACTTTTGTCCTGGCGCGCTCGATTCCCGGCGACCCCTGTAAAGCGATGCTGGGAGAAAAAGCCTCGGCAGAAGTCTGCGAACGCTTTACCCGCGAACGTGGTCTGGACAAGCCTATTCCGGTGCAATTCGTGATTTATATGAAAGAAATTGCACAAGGTGATTTTGGCAAATCCATTCGCTTTAGTCGCCCTGTGATGCAAATTCTGATCGAGCGGTTACCAACAACGATCGAACTAGGCTTGATTGCACTTATCATCGCCATTGTTGTGGGCATCCCGATGGGGGTCATCTCTGCGGTACGCAGAAACTCTGTCATTGATGTCACTACGATGATCATCGCCAATACTGGGGTTTCTATGCCGGTTTATTGGCTGGGGCTGATGCTGGCGTATGCCTTCGCGCTGCTGCTGAGGGGTACTCCTTTTTGGCTGCCTCCATCAGGGCGGCTTTCATCCGGTCTGGCATCCATTCCTTTTTTTGAAGCATTTGGCTGGAATTTGACACAAGGCACATTTGGCTATCAGTTTGCGGATTTCTTCTCGAATATGCTCATATTCAACTCACTCATCACTGGCGACTGGGTAATTCTGGGGGATGCGGTAAAACACCTGATTCTGCCTTCAATTGCATTGAGCACGATTTCGCTATCCATTATTGCCCGTATGACGCGCTCGAGTATGCTGGAAGTACTGCGGCAGGACTATATCCGCACGGCGCGCGCAAAAGGGCTTACCGAGCGCCTGGTGATCTTGCGGCATGGTTTTCGAAATGCGCTGCTGCCCATCGTCACAATCATTGGTTTGCAGGTTGGCACCCTTTTCGCCGGTGCCGTATTGACCGAATCGATCTTTAGCCTGGCGGGCGTGGGACGTATGCTCTTCGAAGCGATTACGGCGCGCGATTTTCCCATCGTCCAGGCTTTTACGGTGGTGATTGCCGTTGGGTATGTTCTCGTAAACCTGTTGGTAGACCTGTCATACGTATTTATCGATCCGCGCATCAAGCTGGAGTAAGGAAGAAGCAATTATCATGGCCGTAAAAACTGAAACAACTTCAAACGATGCTCAGAACGATTATCGTTCAAACAGCCTGGCTCGCCTAACTTTGCGACGCATCTTTCGGCAGCGCTCCGCAATTATTGGCGGCACGATCCTACTATTGCTGGTTTTGGTGACCATCTTTGCCCCCATTCTGGCGCCCTACGATCCCGAAGAAGTCCTCATCGGCAAGGAAGATATTACCCGGCGCTCTGCGCCCTGTATCCATTTATTGGGTTGTCCCGAAGACCAGCCCCAACATATTTTGGGGACAGACGGCAATGTGCGCGATGTTTTTAGCCGAGTTATTTTTGGGACGCGCGTCTCTTTGTTCATTGGCTTTTCAACCGTCGGCTTCGCCATCATCATCGGCACATTTTTGGGATCGATTGGTGGCTATATGGGGGGATGGGTTGACAACCTGATTATGCGCTTCATGGATGTGCTCTTGGCCTTCCCTTCGCTATTATTAGCGATCGCCATTGTCTCAGTGTTGGGACGCGGTCTACAGAACGCACTTTTGGCGATTGCGATTGTCACCATCCCCGTGTACGCGCGCGTGGTGCGTGGCAGCGTGCTCTCGGTAAAAGAACAGCCTTATGTCGATGCCTCCCGTGCGCTGGGTGGCAGCCATTTCCACATTCTTTTCAAACGGATATTGCCTAACGCAATCCCCCCGTTGATCGTTCAGGGCACCCTGGGGATCGCTACTGCCATCCTCGATGCGGCTGCGCTTTCTTTCCTGGGGCTAGGCGCGCAACCGCCCACGCCTGAGTGGGGCACAATGCTCGGCTCGGAACGCAATCAGGTGTTCACCGCCCCGCATCTGGTATTCTTCCCTGGGCTGGCAATTATGATTACTGTGCTGGCTTTCAACTTGTTGGGCGATGGGCTGCGCGATGCCATTGATCCGCGCTTAAAGCAATAACTGAATTTCCAATGTATCTGATGCTCAATAACACAATCCTCAGCCACAGATGAACACAGATACTCACGGATGAAAAAATAATCAGCGTTGATCTGTGGTTCTTGAAGTCATAAAAAAATTATGCCTGAAAACAACTCTCAACCTTTACTAGAAGTCAAAAACCTGAAAACCTACTTCTTCACCGAAGATGGCGTGGTACAAGCCGTGGATGGTGTCGATTTCGAGATCAAACCCGGTGAAATCCTCGGGCTGGTCGGCGAATCGGGTTGTGGCAAAAGCGTTACTTCTTTCTCTATTCTGCGCCTGGTGGATGATCCGGGGCGCATCGTGGAAGGCGAAGTATTCTTTGAAGGGCGCAATCTGTTGGAACTGAGCCAGGATGAGATGGTGGATATGCGCGGCAATCGCATCTCAATGATTTTCCAACAGCCGCACACCAGCCTCAACCCGGTGCATCCGGTTGGCAAACAAATTGCCGAGGTTTTCCACATTCATGACAAGCAAATTTCAAAAGAAGCTGCCTGGGAAAACGCGGTGGAGTTGCTGGGGCTGGTGGGGATTGCCGATCCTGAGAGCAAAGCGAAAGCTTATCCACATGAAATGTCGGGCGGGCAAGCGCAGCGCGTGATGATTGCGATGGCGCTGGCGCTGAAACCAAAGCTGCTCATCGCCGACGAACCCACCACGGCGCTGGATGTCACCATCCAGGCGCAGATTCTGGATTTGATGCTCGATCTTCGGAACAAAATGGATACCTCGGTCATTTTGATCACCCACGATCTGGGTCTGATCGCCGAAATGGCTGACCGCGTGGCTGTGATGTACGCCGGTCGGATTGTCGAGCAAAGCGATGTCTATACACTTTTCAAGGAACCGGTTCATCCCTACACACAGGGGTTGATCGCTTCTGTCCCGGTGTTGAGACAGGTTAAAGATGAACTGGCTGTAATCCCGGGGTCGGTACCCAACCTGATCGATTTGCCCCAGGTTTGCCGTTTTGCCGCCCGTTGCGAGGCCAGCATTGAGTACAATCTGAAGATTTGTGAGCAGGCCGAACCGGATTTGGTTGAAATACGCCCTGGGCACACCGTGCGCTGCTGGTTGTATCAAGATCACGAAGACCATCAGGCTCCGCTGAAAAATACGTTGAACGGCAAGAGTAAGTGACATTATGACAGCATTTACAGAGACGAACAAAAATACCAACAACGATTTGGTACAGGTCAAAAATTTGGTAAAATATTACCCCGTGCGCGGTGGCGTTTTTCGCCGCGTGGTCGCCTGGGTTAAGGCCGTGGACAATATCAGTTTCACGATTAAAAAAGGCGAAACGCTGGGCCTGGTTGGCGAATCGGGCTGCGGAAAAACTACCGCCGGGCATACCCTGTTGCAACTTGTCCCGCATACCAGCGGTTCCGTGACCTTTGGTGACGTAGATGTCTTTCAACTGAAAGGCACTGCGCTCAAAGAAATGCGCCGCAAAATGCAGATCGTTTTTCAAGACCCCTACGCTTCGCTGGACCCGCGCCTGCCGATTGGCGAATCGGTGGGGGAGGGTTTGAAAATTCATGGTATTGGCAACGCCAATGCACGCGTCAATCAGGTCATGGCTATGCTGAAGCGCGTCGGGCTGGAAGATTATCATGCTAACCGTTACCCGCATGAATTTTCGGGTGGGCAACGACAGCGCATCGGGATCGCCCGCGCCCTCACCTTGCAACCTGAATTCATCGTCCTCGATGAACCGGTTTCGGCGCTGGATGTTTCCATTCAGGCGCAGGTACTCAATTTGCTCAAAGAACTACAAAACGAATTTGGGCTGACCTATCTCTTTGTGGCGCATAATCTCGCTGTGGTTGAGCATATCTCCGACCGGGTGGCGGTGATGTATCTGGGCAAAATTGCCGAAATGGCGCCCCGCGACGATCTGTTTGGCAAACCGCTGCACCCCTATACCAAAGCCCTGATGTCAGCCATCCCGATTCCCGATCCGGAGATCAAGCGCGAGCGCATCATCCTCGAGGGCGATGTTCCCAGTCCGCTGAATCCCCCCTCGGGCTGCCGTTTCCATCCGCGCTGCCCCATTGCACAGACCAACTGCGCAGTAGACGAACCTGAGTTGCTCGAATTACATCCAGAACATTTAGTGGCCTGTCACTACGTATAGATTTTTTAACAGTAAACAAAAAGCGGGGCGCGCTGCGCCCCGCTTTTTGTTTTTCGCTTCTCTCCTTTGACATTCTGACAACCCCCGGCTACAATGGGGGGGATAAAATCCACCCGATTTATTAAGGAAATTGTATGAGCAGCACATGGCCCGATAAATTCGTGATTGGGGTAACCGGTAATATTGCCACCGGGAAAAGCGTTGTGCGAAAAATGCTGGAACACCTGGGCGCCTATGGGATTGATGCCGATGCATTGAGTCATCGCGTGATGTTGAAAGGTGCGCCGGGATACCAACCGATCGTGGCAACCTTTGGAAAATGGATTTTATCTCCGGAGGGGCAAATCGATCGAAAAAAACTGGGTGATCTGGTTTTTCCGAACCCCGAAGCGTTGGCGATGCTCGAAAAGATTTTGCACCCGCTCATACGCCAGTCCATCGATATCCTGATCCGTCGATCCACACAGCCGGTGATTGTCATCGAAGCCATCAAATTATTCGAAGGCGACTTGCACCAACATTGCGACACGGTCTGGGTTTCGGACGCGGATGAGAAAACTCAGTTTAAACGTCTGGTGGACAAACGCGGCATGTCCCATAACATAGCGCAGCAACGGGTTACCATGCAAGACCCCCAGGCTAAAAAACTGGCTGCCGCCAAAGTTATTATTCGTAACGATGAGTCTTTTGAAAAAACCTGGGAACAAGTTTCACAAGCCTGGGAAAAATATATCCCCAAATAGGCGCATCCGGCCCCCTCAAAACAGGTTGAAGCTGGTAAACTCGGTGTGCATCGTGCCGGGCCAAAAGAAGCCCAGAAAATCGCTGACTTTATTACCCGCACCAGTCAGGGCGCTCGACGCCTGACGCGTACTGATATTATGGCCGACTTCGGTGAAAAGGCTTTTCTGTTGCTCGAATCTGGCGATACGATAGCCGGGCTGGTGGGTTGGAAAGTGGAAAATTTGGTTGCCCGTGTGGATGATTTTATGCTCGCGAAAAACATCTCCATCAACGAAGCCATTCGCACCATGATGAACGAGATCGAAAGCGCCTCAAGCGAGCTGCTCTGTGAAGCGTTGCTGTTGTTCTTGCCGCCAAACCTGGCGCAACATACCCAGATTTGGACAACTTTAGGCTACACCCCCCGCACGGTGAAAGATTTAAGTGTGCGCGCCTGGCAAGAAGCTGCCATGGAGTCAATGACACCGGGCAGCGTATTGTATTTCAAGCAACTTCGCAAGGATCGAGTATTGCGACCGATTTAATTTGGCCCCATCCCTGAGGGAGCCTGCTTCCCCCTTACAAAAATGGACTATATTCTTTTTATCTTCGAGCGTCTGGACTGGTTTGGTGTTGTTGATATTTTACTGGTCACGGCGGTTTTTTTTATTATTTTATTGCTGCTGCGTGATACGCAAGCCATCGTGCTGTTGCGCGGCGGATTGATTTTGATAGCTATTCTTGGCATTCTCACCAGCCTCAAAGTCTTGCCTGCGTTTTCATGGTTGGTGGGCAATACCCTTCCCGGACTTTTGTTAGCGATCCCTGTAATTTTTGCGCCCGAAATACGCCGCGCCCTCGAGCGCCTGGGACACACCGGCTCTCTGGTCACGGCCAATTTGGGCGAGAATGGCAACACCATCGATGAATTAGCCAATGCTGTTACCCGCCTCTCAGACCGCAAACACGGCGCACTGATTGTTTTGCAACGCAGCGATAATTTGCAAGAATATGTGCAAACCGGTGTGCCGCTTGGCGCTATAGCCACCGCTGAATTATTGTTGCAAGTGTTTTACCCTAACACACCCTTGCACGATGGCGCCGTTATTATTAGAGCCAATACAGCGCTGGCAGCCTCCTGTGTGATGCCGCTTTCGACCAGCGGAAGCCTGATCACCACCCCCGAGCGCAAAATGGGTTTGCGCCACCGCGCCGCCCTGGGCACCTCCGAAGTCAGCGATGCGGTCTCTGTGGTTGTTTCCGAAGAGACGGGTACAATTTCCATCACACACCGCGGGCGCATGATTAGCAACCTGACAACCGAGCGTCTGAAAACCATTTTGCACACATTCTTCCAGCCCCCGAAGCCTAAAAATTTCTTTCAGGCAACTCTCGAACGCGTTTTTCCGGAATTATCATCATCTCGTTGGGAGGGACGCCCATGACCCAGCGTTTTCCCCGCTGGCTGGGGCGCAATATCAGTACGTTATTGCTGGCTTTCATTTTAGCTGTCATCGTTTGGGTTTCAGCCGTTACCTCGGCAGACCCAAACCAGGAGCAAACATACCTCATCCCGATCGAAATCATCGGGTTAGCATCTAACCAGGAGATCATTAACGAAGTTCCCGAACACTTCAGCCTGACGATTGGAGCGCCAATCACTATTCTGGAGCAAATCAACAAAGATGCCGCCACCGTGCTGCAAGCCTGGGTTGATCTAACCGGATTGACAAGCGGAACGCATAATCTCGAAATTCAATACCAAATCGCCTCCGGATACCGTCCGGTGCGCGTGAACAAATCCAGCCCCGAGAATATCGAGATCGCCCTGGAGGAGTTGATCGCCCGCACCTTCGCGATCAAAACCGGCATCCAGGGTGAACCCAGCCTCGGGTACCAGGCTGGCACTCCAATCTGGAGCGATAGCGAAGTCGTCATTACCGGACGCGCCTCCCTGGTGGATAAAGTCGCGGTTGTAGAGGCCACACTCGACATCAGCGATGCGAGCGAAACGCTGGATGAGACGATTGGCCTGATCCCTCGTGACCAGGCCGGGAATGTGACAGGCAATATCACCCTCACTCCGGCGCAAATCGCGGTTACGCAGCCCATCACGCTGCGCGGCGGCTACCGCAACATGGTTGTAAAAGTAGTCACGACCGGACAGGTCGCTTCTGGCTATCGCCAGACCAGCATCTCGGTCAACCCGCCCAATGTGATGGTATTTTCTACCGATCCAGCATTGATCGACCAACTCCCCGGTTATGTCGAAACTATCGCGCTAGACCTAACCGAGGCCACCGACGATCTTGAAACCAGCCTCAGCCTGAGCCTGCCCGCGGGCATCTCGGTGATTGGCGACCCCAACGTGCTGGTAAAAGCAGGCATTGCGGCTATGGAAGGTAACCTTAAAATCATCCGCGTAGTCGAAGTGATTGGCCTGCCGCCCGAATTCAAAGCCGCAGTAGCGCCAGATACCGTCGATGTGATATTATTCGGCCCCTTGCCGTTATTGGATGAACTTGCCGAAAGCGATGTGCGCGTTGTATTAGATTTAACCGATCTAGAAGCAGGCGTGTACCAACTCACCCCGGAGGTGATCATCCTCCCTGAGCGGATTCAAGCCGAAGCGCTTTCGCCCAGCACCCTCGATGTGGAAATTTCTCCCATCGAGGCCGAATCGACCCCTTGAGAAATGAGAATTAAAGGTGGGGTACACTTTCACAGATGCACCCCACCTAAAAAACGATGAACAAACCCATTGTCGCCCTGGTAGGACGCCCCAACGTGGGCAAAAGCACGCTCTTCAACCGTCTGGCGCAAGCTCGCCTGGCGGTTGTCGATGATATTCCTGGCACCACACGCGACCGCCTGATGGCGGAAGCCGACTGGATCGGGTATCTCTTCGATATTATTGATACCGGCGGCATTGACCCCACGCAGGTCAGCGCGGGTAAACAGGTTGCCCCGCTTTCCATTGGTTCAGCCGATTTCATTAAAGAAATTCGCACACAGGCCGAGATTGCCATCGAAGAAGCCGATGCCATCTTGTTCGTCACCGATGTGCAAAGCGGAGTCACGCCTGCCGATCAGGAAATTGCCCAAATATTGCGCCAAAAACAGCGCCAACACGAAGGGCAGCCCTGGCCGCCGGTGATTCTGGTAGTAAATAAATGCGAAACCCAAAATAGTTGGGCCGAGGCCTATCAATTTTACGAACTGGGCATCGGCGAGCCATACCCAATCTCGGCTTTGCACGGCCGCGGCACCGGCGATATGCTCGATGCGCTGGTAGAGACATTTAAAACCTGGGTTGAAGATGTAGAAGAAGACGATTCGGTCAAAATTTCGATTGTTGGCAAACCCAATGTTGGCAAAAGCACCCTGCTCAACCGCCTCACCGGCAAAGAACGCGCCATTGTAAGCCCAATTGCCGGAACCACACGCGATGCGATTGATACGCGCCTTACCTTTCACGAAAAAGAAATTACGTTGATCGATACGGCCGGAATTCGGCGGCGCGGCAAAATTGACCCCGGCGTGGAAAAATACAGCGTGATCCGCTCGATACAAGCCATTAGGCGCAGCGACGTAGCCTTGCTAATGATTGATGCAGTAAATGGTATCACCGCGCAAGATACCCATGTGGCCGGGTACATTCTCGACGAATGGAAAAGTGCCGTCGTTATCGTCAATAAGTGGGATGCCATCGAAAAAGACACCTACACCATTGAAGATTACACCTGGCATGTGCGCAACCAACTCAATTTTATGGACTACGTGCCTGTGCTATTCATCTCGGCTCAAACAGGCCGCCGGGTAGACCAGGTTTTGCCCACTGCGTTGACCGTGCAGGCAGAGCGTCTGGTGCGGCTTTCAACGGGGAAATTGAATCGCCTGCTCCGTAATGCACTCGATCAGCACCCAGCGCCTTCCAAACATGGGCGGCATCTTAAAATCTATTATGGCGCGCAAGTGACGAATAGCCCGCCCACCTTTGTGCTGCATGTCAACGATCCGGAACTGGTGCACTTTACCTATATGCGCTATCTCGAAAACCAGCTCCGCGCCGAATACCCCTTTGTGGGGACTCCCCTTCGGATTATGCTGCGCGGGCGCAAAGAACCAGAATAAACCTAATATTTCGATAATGGCTAAACTCCTTGCCGGAGTTTGCATGCGGTCTTATAATCTGCGCACTGGCGGGTTTTTAGCAGAATCCGCTTCGGAGGCAAATTTGGAATTTCCGGGCCAGGCACCCATCCCAGAGCTAGATCACGATACTCCCCCATCCGAAGAAGCCGGGACATCTAACTTCAAACGCTTTTTCCTGGATATTATCGAAACGCTGCTGTTGTCAGCGATTTTATTTATTGTAATCAATGCCGTCACGGCGCGCGTGCGCGTGGATGGTTATAGTATGGTGCCCACTTTTCAGGGGGGCGAGTTTATCATTGTCTCCAAAATGACCTACAAATTTGGCGAACTTTCTCGCGGCGATATTCTTGTTTTTCACCAGCCGCGCGACCCTGATCAGGATTATATTAAACGCGTAATCGGCCTGCCGGGAGAGACTGTGCGGGTGAATAACGAGCAGGTGCTGATTGATGGCCAGGTGCTGGATGAACCCTATATCAACGAAGCGCCGCGCTACACCGGAAGTTGGGTTGTGCCCGAGGGGATGGTTTTTGTGCTCGGTGATAATCGTAATAATTCATCCGATTCGCATAGCTGGGGGCCGCTCTCGATGAATAATGTCATCGGGAGGGCAATATTTGTGTATTGGCCGTTCTCATCCCTGGGTAAAATTGAACATCCCGAGGTGGTATTGGCGGCTCCATAGCGCGCACTGAATTATGATGACTGAAGATTCTACCACCAACGAAACCACGCTATATACTTGCCCCGAGTGTCAGGTGGGTGTTTTCCGACTGAAGCATATTACTTATTTCACGCGCATGAGGGATGAATTGCTGACTGTTCCGGAGTTCCCTGCCTGGGTGTGCGATATGTGCGGCAGGCGTGAATTTGATCAGCGGGCGCTCAACTGGCTCTCGGTATTGCTCGATTCGCAACGCGCCCTGAACTCATCGGCGCGCCGCCGAGCGCAACACAACGCTCCTGCCGATGAACCACCTCACTCAACAATATCAGAATGATGCTTGACCCCCTTGCTAGGGTCTGGTAGAATTTTGCCCGTTGCGCGCGTACAAGCGCAGCACGCCCCCATCGTCTAGGGGACCAGGACGTAGCCCTTTCAAGGCTAAGACCGGAGTTCGAATCTCCGTGGGGGCACCATCAAAAAGCCATCTCTCTTGAGGTGGCTTTTTTGATTCTTTTTGACTCTGTGGGAACTGCCGTGAACAACCCCGTATTTGGGGGATTTGAGTTCAACGATGATGATAAAATCTACTCAAGACTTGGATACAGCCGAGTAAAGGAGCCGCCCATGACCCTGTCCCCCTTTCACGGTGAGCGCGTTTACCTGCGCGCTTTCGAACCGGATGACGCACCCAATTTGCAACGCGATCTCAATCGCCCGGAATTGATCGGGCGGCGTTGTATTCCCTGGCGTTTTCCCGCCGAATTGCCGCTCTCGCTGAAACAGGCCCAGGCGATTATTGAACGTTGGGCGGAGGGCGAAAACCAGTTTCATCTGGCGGTGGTGTTGGCCCGCGATGAAAAACAGATCGGGCACGTCAACGGCGAATGGGGCTGGGATGCCCACTGCCCGGAGATTGAAATCCGCATCGCACCCGATTACCAACGTCAGGGCTATGGCAGCGAAGTCATGCAATTACTGCTGGACTACTTTTTCGAGCGCACACCGGCATATAATCTTGGCAGCGGCATGGCCGACTGGAATCAGGCGGCGCGCAAATTTGCCCAAAAATTTGGCTTCACCGAAACCGGCAAAATGCGCCGGGCAGGTTTGCGTGATGGCGCTTATTTCGACTGGATCGGCGTCGATATTTTGCGCCCCGAATGGCTGGCACAGAAAGGAGCCGCGTGATGGCTTTAGTTGGAAAAAACATCCTCCTGCGCGCGCAGCGCCCCGAAGATTTGCCCTTTCTGGCCGAATTGCGCAACGATCTCGAAACCCAGGCCTGGAGCAAAACCCTGCCCCCAGACTATACGGAATTAATGTTCACGAAGCAATTTGAAGCCCGTGAGTTTTCCTATGACCCGAAAGCTGCCCGTTTTATCATCGAGAGCAAAGAAAACGCCGAACGCATCGGCCACATCGGCTACAATGGCCTTGAATCGCGTTGGGATGTGACCATCGGGATTATGATGGCGAAAAAATTCTGGGGCGGCGGAACGGCAATGGACGCGCTGGAAACGCTACTGCGCTTTCTTTTTGAAGAACTCGGTGTGCGCGTGGTGCGCCTGTGGACGCATTCAGGCAACCCGCGCGCCGTTGGCTCGGCGGAAAAACTGGGCTTCCAGCAGTCCTACCGCCGCCGCGAATCCATTTTCAAGAGCGGCGAATGCTACGACAACCTCAGCATGGATTTGCTGCGCGAGGAATACTACGCCCTGCACCCCGAACTCCCAAACAACCTGCCGCCGCTCGAATTCGATTTGTCAGCCCCCTGAAATGCGGTACAATCTGCCCCCGTGTCAAATCAGGTGACTGTCACTGGATATGTGACAGTCACCTTTATGCGTAAGGAAACAAAAAATGAAACTCGGAATTATCGGCCTTCCTCAGGCAGGAAAAACAACTATTTTTAACGCCCTCACCCGCGGCGACCGCCCTACCTCCATGGGTGGGGGGCGATTCGATGTGCATACCGCGGTGGTGGATGTCCCCGATCCGCGCGTCGACGCACTCTCGGAGATGTTCCAGCCTAAAAAGACGACCTACGCCAAAGTGACGTATGCGGACATTGCCGGATTAGAGGGTTCTGCCAGTGGGGACCTTTCTGGCCCGTTGTTGAATCAACTCTCGCAGATGGATGGCTTCATCCATGTGGTGCGCTGCTTTGAAGATGAGAATATGCCCCACCCAGCGGGTAACATTGACCCCTTGCGCGACGTGGCCGCGATGGATACGGAATTTTTGCTCAATGATATGCTCGCCGTTGAACGCAAACTGGAAAAACTGGCCGAAGAGCGCAAAAAAGGCGCGGGGCGCGACAAAGCCGTCATCGAACGTGAATCAACCCTGTTTGAACGTCTGCGCAGCGCCCTTGAGGCCGAGAAACCCCTGCGGGAGTTGGAACTCTCCAAAGATGAGCGCAATATCATCGCCGGGTTTGGCTTCCTGACCCGCAAATATACATTATTGGTACTCAATCTCGCCGAAGGGCAAGCCCCACCTGAAATTGACTATCCCTGCGGAAAACGCATTTGCACGATCCCCCTGCAAGGCCAGTTGGAAATGGAGATTTCGAAACTCTCCGCCGAAGAAGCCGCCGTATTCATGGAGGAGTACAACATTTCAGAGCCGATCCTGAAACGCATGATTCAGGCCTCATATGAATTGCTCGATCTACAATCGTTCTTCACCGTGGGTGAAGACGAAGTGCGCGCCTGGACGGTGCGACGCGGCGCATTGGCCCCCGAAGCAGCGGGCACGATCCACAGCGACCTGGAGAAAGGCTTCATCCGCGCCGAAGTGGTGCCCTATGAAGACCTGGTAGAACTGGGCGGGATGGCCGAAGCGCGCAACAAGGGCAAATTACGACTGGAAGGCAAACAATATCTGGTGCAAGATGGCGATATTATGCACGTAAGGTTTAATGTCTGATAACCCTCACCCCCGACCCCTCTCCCGAAATCGGGAGAGGGACAGACCTGAGTGAAACGAAGGTCAGGGTGAGGGCTTATGGGGGTAAATTGAATCGAGTATAATGTACAAACATTTTTCACCCATTGAACAAAAGGAAGCATAAAGAAAATGACCGCATATCAACTATCACCCTGGTGTCTGAACGATCTTTATCCCGCCATCGACGCGCCGGAAGTAGAAGCGTCTTTCAAAAAATTGGAAGAAAAAGCCGCCGCGTTTGAAGTGCGCCGCGCCGCGCTGACCGAGGAGATTGATTTCGAAGATTTCATGGATGTGATTAAAGAAATCGAAGTGCTGACCCTCGAGGGCAGCCGTCTGGCGACGTACCCGGGGTTGTTGTTTGCTGCCGATACGCAAGATCAGGACGTGCAGTCGCTCTATGCGCGCGTGCAACAATTTGTTGCTAAAGTGCAAAACCTGACCCTGTTCTTCTCGCTATGGTGGAAAGAGTTGAACAACGCAAAAGCCAACGAACTGATGTCGCTCTCAGATGGCTACCGCTATTGGTTGGAGGAGATGCGCCACTTTAAACCCCACACTCTCACCGAACCCGAAGAGAAAATCATCAATATCAAAGATGTTACCGGCGCGCAGGCGTTGGTCACACTATATGATTCGATCACCAATCGTTATGCTTTCAAGGTTGAGGTGGACGGCGAAGTGCAGGAATTTACCCGCGGGCAGCTGATTCCGCTGATTCAGGGCGGTGATCCCGATTTGCGCGCCGCAGCCTATCAGGAACAGTATCGCGTCTATGAGGATGACGGCCCAATTTTGGGGCAAATGTACCAAAACCTGATCCGCGATTGGCAGGCCGAAAATGTGGAGTTGCGCAACTATGCCACGCCGATCTCGGCCCGCAATCTGGTCAACGATCTGCCCGACGATGTCGTTAATATTCTGCTGGATGTGTGCGAAAAGAACGCCGATATTTTCCAGCGTTATTTCAAACTCAAAGCCAAATGGCTGGGTGTGGAAAAATTGCGCCGCTACGATGTCTATGCCCCCGTAGCCGAGGCTGACAAAACCTACGCTTTCAACACTGGCGTAGAACTCACCCTGGAAGCGTTTGCAGAGTTTGATCCGCGCGTGGCGGAGTTGGCCGCAAAGGTCTTTGAAGACGGCCATATTGACAGCGAAGTGCGCAAGGGCAAACAAGATGGCGCCTTCTGCGCCTCGGTAGTGCCGGGGCATACGCCCTATGTCAAAGTGAATTACCAGGGCAAAGCCAATGACGTCGCTACGCTGGCGCACGAGTTGGGTCACGCCATTCATGCCATGCTGGCCTTTGATCATAATGTATTCACGTTCCACTCTGCGCTGCCGATGGCTGAGAATGCCTCCACCTTCGCCGAGATGCTGCTAGTAGACCGTCTGCTCGAAGTGGAAGAAGACCCCGCCGTGCGGCGCGATATTCTCTTCCGCCAGGTGGATGATGCCTACGCCACAATTATTCGCCAGGCATTTTTCGCCATGTTCGAAGTCACCGCGCACGATATGGTCGCCGAGGGCGCCACGGTGGATAAACTCTCTGAAGCTTATATGGAAAATCTCCGCAAGCAGTTTGGCGATGCGATTGAACTCAGCGATGAATTCAAATGGGAATGGGTCTCGATCCCCCATTTTTTCCATGTGCCGTTCTATGTTTATGCCTACAGCTTTGGGCAATTGCTGGTGCTCTCGCTTTACAAACAGTTTAAGGCCGAAGGTGAGGCCTTCAAGCCGCGCTATATCAAAATTCTCGAAGCGGGTGGCTCTGCATCCCCGACGGATATTTGTGCCGCGGCTGGCCTGGATATTACTAAAGCCGAATTCTGGCAGGGCGGTTTCGATGTGATTGCCGAGATGGTGGCACAGTTAGAAGCTATTCCGGTGGAGTAATTTCCCCCACCCCTTGCCCATCTGCGCCAAAAAAGATACGGGGCTGCGAATGCAGCCCCGTATCTTTTTTGGCGATTATTTTAACCCATCCGCCAGCATTTTCAGTAAATTCCCCAGGGCTTGCAGGTCTTCTTCTTCGAGGCAATTCCACGGGGGCAGGAAATACTCATTGGTTTTATCTTCCGCTTGTTGACGAAGTTCCAGCCCCTCGGGAGTCAGGTAATATTCCCCGGATTTACTTTTTGCCAACCCGCGTTCCACAATCTCGCGCAACGCATTCTCATATACCTTTCGGCTTTGCCGCCGATGATGCAGCTTTTTATGCAAATTGTCCAATGAGATGGATTTCTCGCGCCAGATCAGAGTGTAGGCTTCCCAGGCGGGGCCTTCAAAACCCAGCGATCCCCAGGCAGCCAGATGGGCGTCGTCGTGGTAGGCGGCCAGGTCGCTGAGGCATTGATCCACCTGAATGAGCAAGGGGGCATTTTCGCCGGGATCAAAGCGGCGGCTGTGGGTAATTGCCCATTTCGCGGGCGGTTCTGGCGAGGTGTGGCTGGCCTTGACCAGGCGGCGCAATAAAACGGTCAGATAATGCAAATCGGAGGGGCGCATGGGATTGAGATTTTCCATGCGGGCATAGGCGGTCAGGATGATCTGCTGCACCAGTTCTTGCCCTGTTTCAGTGAGCACATATTCGTTTGGGTGTACGGTTGCCAGCAATCCTTGCGCGGAGGTTTCCTCCAGGCGTTTGCTGAATTCCTGGCAGGGCGTGCGTTTTTGGAGCATTTTGGCGGTTACCGGTTCGGGATCGAAACTCATGATACTGAGCAACAACACCCAGGTGCCGCGATCTACCCCCATTTTTGACGCGACTTCATCCATCGCCGGGATGTAGTGATTGCCCAGCGTAGTCAAAGCATCTAATACCAGTTGCCAGAATTGGGGATCGCTCATGACGCCCTCCTCCTTACTTGAGGGTACTTACGCCAAAAAACTCTAGTCCTATTGTACCGCATTTGGAATCGGGCAAAGTTTGGACGGTGAGGTACCTTCTCGAATACGCCGCGTGTTATAATGACGCCGCATTGATGAGCCGACATTGTGGAGGTCGCATGTGAATATTGCTTTCTTTTCCGGACGACGGTTACGATTATGGCGGGAATATATCACCGCATATTTAATGATCGCACCGGCATCGATTCTCATCTTTACGTTTGGAATTTTTCCAGTGGGGTTTGCGTTATTTGTGAGTATGCACAAATGGCGGCTGAAACGGGGTGCTTTTTTGGGGGCCGAGAACTATATTCGAGCGTTGGAAAATTTAGCTTATATTGCCTTCTTTATCCTGGCAATTGGTCTTGTAGCCTGGGCTGTGATCAGCCTCCGGCGCGCATATCGTCAGACACAGGAATTTGACGACAAGCCCTGGGCGTTGTTGTTCCCTGCCGTTTTGCTGGCGTTAACATTCTTGAGTCTGGTGTATTGGGCTTTCCGCGTGCTGCCCGGCGCTTTGGATATTGCCGACAAAATCATTGGCGTGACCAAGACGCGGGAACTATTCATGCAGCTTTTGGCGGAAGCTTTTTATCTGCCACAAGCCTATACGCCATGGCTGGTTTTTCTGGCGCTGGGGCTTGCTGTGCTGATCGTACTGGTTGTCTATACATACGTACGCATGTTTGCCAATCCGCGCCATCTGGGGTATCTATTTCAATTTACTGGAGCCGTTTTGGGATTAATAATCGGCGGCTGGCTTTTATGGGTCAATTTTACACTGGTGAAAGCTGCCTACTCACTGGCGCTTGAAACCGGCCAGGATGCTGGAATCTGGCCACAAGTGATTACAGTGGCTTCGGGCGTGATCTTGCTCTACGCAGGTTGGAAAGTCTGGCAACGCGGCCTTGCACAAGCCAACAATATTTCGTTTTTTATCCATGTTTTGGGGGCAATGACAATGCTAGTTGGGGCCTGGCTGCTGATTGGCGAGTTGCCTACATTGATTGCCTCTGGCGATAAAGATATTTGGGTCGGGCTGAAAGTTACCATCTTCTACTCGTTGGGAACAGTCCCCTTTCAGTTAACCTTCTCGCTCTTTCTGGCGATATTGCTCTTCCAAAAATTATGGGGTTCTGAAGTATTCCGCATGTTGTATTTCTTGCCCTATGTCACGCCCACTGTCGCCAGCGCAGCGATTTTCCGGCAATTATTCTCTAATCGTTATCAGGCGCCAATAAATCAATTATTACTAAATCTGGGGATTGCCCCCCAGCAATGGATTCGCGAACCGCGCGGTATTTTCACACTTTTAGCAGAGGGCTTGAATATTGCCTGGCCGGAATGGGCTGCCGGGCCAAGTATGGCTTTGCTGGTAATTATGATCTACTCAATCTGGACGTATATTGGCTATGACACAGTGATTTACCTGGCCGGATTGGGGAATATTTCCACCGAGTTGATTGAAGCCGCCCAAATTGACGGCGCCGGGCGCTGGGAAACCTTCCGGCATATCACCCTGCCGCTGCTCTCGCCGACCACCTACTTTCTCTCGCTGTTGGCAATTATTGGCACGTTTAAGGCCTTCAATCATATCTGGGTCATGCGGCAAGGTTTGGCGCTTGGCACAACCGATACATTCAGTGTGGTCATCTTTGCTGAATTTTTTGAGAAACTACGCTATGGCTACGCCTCGGCGCTGGCGTTTGTGCTATTTGCTGTCATTCTTAGCCTGACGTATATCAATAATAAAATTCAGGGCGCGCGCGTATTTTATGGGTAATATTTAACGCCAAGGCGCCAAGATGCAAGGGCGCAAAGATTTTATATGTTTTTCTTTGCGACTTTATTCCCTTGCGCTGCCTGTGTCCTTTAGGGTATAACGTTGAGGAAAATCGTTTTATGAACAACGGACAACATTTCTGGAATCTATCTCGCAAAGTAGCGAAAAATATTTCGGTTTACTCATTTCTTATTTTGGGCATTGTGATTTCAATTACGCCCTTTATATGGATGATAATGACCTCTTTCATGTCGCTGGGGGAAGCCCAGGGCATCCGCTGGATTCCATCGGAACTGCACTTTGAAAACTATGTCAACGCCTGGAAAGAAGCCGCCTTCTCCGAATATTTCGTCAACAGTGTAGCGATTACCCTCATTACGCTGTCCGGTGAACTGACTTTCAGTATAATGGCGGCCTACGCGTTTGCCCGCATTAAATTCCCCGGGCGTGATGCCATCTTTGGGCTGTTGCTCAGCACGATTATGATCCCGGCGATGGTTAATATCATCCCCAATTTCCTCACCGTCACCTGGTTGGGGCGTATCGGCCCCATCAAATGGATCAACAACTGGCCCGCGCTGACCATCCCCTTCATGGGCAGTATCTTCTCCATTTTCCTGTTGCGCCAATTCTTTGCCCAAATCCCCGATGAACTTTTTGACGCCGCCCGCATCGATGGGGCCGGGCATTTGCGTTTCCTGGCACAGGTAGTGCTGCCGCTTTCCAAAGCGCCGGTGATGGTCATCATTGTACTTTCGTTCATCGGTTCGTGGAACGCGCTGGCCTGGCCGATGCTGGTCACAAACTCTCCGGAGTGGCGGCCTATCGCCGTGGGCTTATATAACTTTGTCGAAGAAGCCGGGCAAATGTTGCACCTGATGATGGCTGGCGCATTCATCACCATCATCCCCATTTTGGTGCTGTACTTCTTCACGCAAAAACAATTCACTGAGAGTATCGCCCGCAGCGGTCTGAAGGGTTAGGGATGGATTTTTAAGATAACCACCGATTAACTTATGATAAACTAATTTTGCATGAAGACCAGCTACAAGTATGTTCAATCACCTATTGCGGCAGAGCGAACGCCCCCTGTGTGGGTTGCCATAGTGGAGGGAATTCTGCCTCAATAGATGTTCGGGGGCCATCTCCCCGAATTGATTTAATTCCTATTCATTTCCCAAATTTCAAGGAGAGAAGAATGACGAAAAAATCTTTACCCATTTTGCTGATGCTAATACTAATGCTCTCATTGGCCTTAGTAGCCTGCAAGCCCGCGGCAGAAGAACCCGCTGCCGAAGAGCCTGTTGTTGAAGATCCGGTTGCCGCCGATGAAGCCATGGGCGTAAGTCTGGCCGATCTGGCAGGCACCACCGTGACCTTCTGGCATGTGTGGGGCACGGGCGATCCCGCCGAAGGCATGACCGCCATCGTGGATGAGTTCAATGCCAGCAACGAATGGGGCATCACCGTCGAAGCTGTTGACCAAGGTCACTACCGCGACGCTGAAGACGCCATGAACGCCGCCATCCAGTCGGGCGATGTGCCCAATGCCGTGGTTGGCTATGCCAATGCGCTGGCTGGTTGGTACTCGGTTGGCACCATTGCAGACATCCAGCCCTATGTGGATGACGCAGTAGTCGGCTTTACCGCCGAAGAGATTGCCGATTTCTACCCCGGAGCTTTCAATGGCAGTGTCATCGCCGATGGCTCTCGCATTGCGTTGCCACTCAGCCAGTCTGCCAATGTGATGTTCTACAACCAGACTTGGGCGCAGGAACTCGGTTTCGAGAATGCTCCCACTAATGCCGCCGAATTCAAAGAGCAAGCTTGTGCCGCGGCTGCGGCCAATGCTGCCGATGATGATCCCGACAATGATGGTATGGGTGGTTTGGTGATGTACACAGGCGCTTCCAATGTTTTCTCCTGGCTGTATGCCTTTGGCGATGACGGTCTTGCCGAAGATGGCGCTAGCTACGATCTAGGCTCACAGGCCATGCAAGATGTGGCTGCCTTTGTGAAAGAACTCTGGGACGAAGGCTGTGCTTTCCCCACCGAGAGTTACCCCAATCCTGAATTCGCTACCCGCAAAGCGCTCTTTACCATGAGTTCCTCCGTGGGTATCCCCTATCAGGTAGCCGCCTTCGAAGAAGCCGGTGTCGCTGATGAGTGGGTCTTTATTCCCTTTGTAGGACCTGAAGGCGAGCAGGCCGTGAATGCTTTTGGTCAATATGTTGCTCTGGTCAACACCAATCCTGTTGAAAACCTGGCGACCTGGTTGTTCCTGAAATCCTTCACCACGCCCGAAGCTCAGGCCACCTGGATTAGCGCTAGCGCCTACTACCCTGTGCGCATGAGTACTGAACCGTTGGTATCAGAATATAGCGCTGCACATCCGCAGTGGCAAACTGGCCTGGAATTCTTGTCCAATGGATACTCTGAACCGACCATGGCTTCGTGGGGTTCTGTGCGCCGCGCAGTGCAAGATTCCTTCGATGTAATTATCCAGGGTTCAGCCGATGAAATTCCAGCTTACCTTGAAGAACTCAACAATAATGCGGCTGAGTTAGTCGCAGAAATTGACGGGTAAATATAATGTATCCAGCCCTCCAAGGGTCTTAATTACACAAAAAGAGTTGCAACCGCATGGTTGCAACTCTTTTTGTGTGGGCAATATGATAAACTGTAATTGAACGATCGAAAACAACAACACGGTGGAAAAACAGCTATGAAACTCAAACTCACTTTCTTCCTCGCCCTGGTTCTCATTTTTTCAGTTGCGCTAATCGCTTGCCGTTCTAATCCAGAAACGATTGATAGCGAAACTTCGGCGGCTGTTACAGAGCCGTTGGAAAATGAAATTGTCGCTACAGAAACCATCGCACAACCGACCATCGCACAGCCAACTCCGGAAGCCATCACTGAAGTCCCCGCGCCAATCTCGTTGCCAGATTTATCAGACGAGACGGTCACATTCTGGCATATCTGGGGTAACGGTGCGCGCGGCGAAGCCATGACAGCCATCATAGATGAATTCAATGCTGCCAATCAATGGGGCATCACAGTTGAGTCGGTCGATATGGGCTTCTACCCGCAAATCGAAGACGCTATGTACACGGGTATGCAATCGGGCGAGTTGCCCGATGCCGTTATCGGATATGCTAATGCGCTGGCAAGTTGGCATAATATGGGAATTATGGCCGACCTGAATGCTTATTTTATAGATGAGCTTGTCGGTTTTACCTCACAAGAGCAGGAAGATTTTTTTCCAGGCACTTTATCGGGGGCTATCAATCCCACCGGAGAACGGATTGGTTTACCGTTGAGCCAGTCGAGTTATGTTCTATTCTATAATCTGAGTTGGGCGCAAGCATTGGGTTTCGACCAGCCGCCGCAAAATACCCAGGAGCTGCGCCAGCAGGCTTGTGCCGCCGCGGCAGCCACCGCGGGCGACACGGGTGGCATGGTCTTATATTCTGGCGCTTCGTATGTTATGCCCTGGATTTATGCTTTCGGCGATGATGGCCTCACCGAAGATGGCCTGGACTATGATTTCACAACCACCACGCTCCATGAGGTAGCCCAATTCTGGAAAACTTTATGGGATGAAGATTGCGCCTTTGCCACCGAGACTTACCCCAACCCGGAGTTTGCCACCCGGCAAGCCCTTTTTGTGATGAGTTCATCCGCCGGATTGCCGCATCAGACAGAGGCAATGGTTGCCGCCGGGAGTCCTGATGTGTGGACGGTGCTGCCTTTCCTGGGACCGGATGGTACGCGGGCTGTCAACGCGGCCAGCCAATACGCTGCGGTGGTGAATAACACACCGGAGCGGTCGCTGGCGGCTTGGCTCTTTTTGCGTTACTTCACCACGCCCGAAGTTCAGGCACGCTGGGTCGCCGCGGGAGATTATTACCCGGTACGCATGAGCGCCGTCGATTTGCTCAAGAGCTACGCCAAGGAACATCCCCAATGGCTCACCGGTTTGGAACTGCTTGATTACGGACATGCCGAGCCTGCCATGCCCTCCTGGGGAGCCGTGCGCAGCGCCGTTCAAGATGCTTTTGACGCCATCCTCACAGGCGCTCCCGAAGAAATTCCGGTGCATTTGATCCAACTCAATGATCTGGCGACGGAAATTAAAGCACAAGCCGGGCCATAATCCCCCCATGCCCTTTCCTCACGTTACGATCTACACCGACGGCGCTTGTTCTGGTAATCCTGGCCCTGGGGGCTGGGGCGTGTTGCTGCGTTTTGGCAGTCGTGAAAAAGAACTCAGCGGCGGCGCTGGTGACACCACCAACAATCGCATGGAACTGACCGCTGCACTCGAAGCCTTACGCGCGCTCACCAAACCCTGTCAGATTGATTTTTATACCGATTCGGAATATCTCAAAAATGGCATTACCCGCTGGCTGGCTGGCTGGAAACGCAAGGGGTGGAAAACCAGCGCAAAAAAACCGGTCAAAAACCAGGATTTATGGCAGGCGCTCGATGAAGCCGTGCAGGGTCACCAAATTAGCTGGCATTGGGTGCGCGGGCATGCTGGTCAGCGTGAAAATGAGCGCGTCGACCAATTGGCGCGCAATGCAATCGGATCGCAAAAATGAAATTTTTATACGAAAAACAAACCGAACATGTCTCGCCGATATTTAGATAGCCTCACCACGCGCCTGATGCTGACATTTGTGCTTGTTATGCTCGCAACGCTGGTTGCAGCAGGTGGCCTGGCATACTGGTTCTTGCGTACCCAACTCAAAAACGAAACCTGGCGCGAAGTTGCCGCGCAAATCGGCTATCTCATCATCACCCGGCCAAGCCCGGTGATCGCGTTGATCGGGGGGGCAATTCTGGTTGTGCTGGCGGGTTCGGTTTTGGGTGGGTTCACCGCCAGCCGTCTGACCCAACCACTCAGCCGCCTGAACGAAGCTGCCCTCGATATTAGCTCTGGTAACCTCGAAAAACCAGTGCCTATTCCCGAAAGTCCCTATGAAATTTCAGCACTGGCAACCGCCTTTGAAGTCAGCCGCCGCAATATGCGCCAGGCTATCGAAGACCTTTCACGCGCCAAAGCCTGGGCCGAAACCCTCATCCAATCGGTGGTGGAGGGCATTGTCACCATTGACGAACAGGGGCGCATCACCTCGTTTAGCGATGGAGCCGAGCAAATCACCGCCTGGCAGCGCAGCGAAGTTTTGGCACAATCGATTGATGAAATTTTTAAACTGCCCGGCAGCGGCACATTCACCCGGCAAATTTCCGCTGTGGGGGTAATGCACCAGGTTGGCATTCTCAATCGCTACGGGCAAGAGATTACTTTGGCTGTCACAGGTGCGCGCATGCGCTCACCTGAATCTGCCGAAACGCAAACCGCTCTGGTGCTACGCAATATCACCGATGAAGAAGCTGCCCAACAACTGCGTTCCTATTTTCTGGCAAATATTTCGCATGAATTCCGCACACCACTGGCCGCGCTAAACGCCTCGGTAGAATTGCTGCTCGAAGAGCTTCACGATCTCTCGCGTGACGAAATCACTGAATTGCTGGAATCGGTGCATTACAGCCTGATAGCCTTGCAAACCCTGATCGACAATCTATTGGAGAGTACCAGCATCGAGGCTGGGCAATTCCGCATTCACAGCCGACCCACACAGGTTAAGTCCGTCATCGGCGAAGCCGTCCGTGTGATGAAACCCCTCCTCGAACGGCGCGATCAGGCGCTTCGGTTGCAACAGCCCGATCACATCCCCACTATAAAAGCGGATCCCACTCGCCTCACGCAAGTATTGGTCAACCTGCTTTCCAACGCCAGTAAATACAGCTCGATGGGCGATCAAATTGCGCTGCGTGTTGAACTGCCCGCGGCCAATATGTTGCGCATCAGCGTAGCCGATCAAGGGCCGGGTGTTCCAACTGGAGATCAGGGAAACTTGTTCCGCCGATTTGTGCGCCTGGATGAGCGCGGCAAAGCCCAATATGGCGTGGGGCTGGGGTTATCGGTTGTGAAGGCCATCGTGGAAGAGCACGGCGGTTACGTGGGCCTGGATGAACGCGGGGGCGGCGGGTCGATATTCTGGTTTGAAATTCCGATGGATGGAGAGTTGCTATGAAGGCTCTGGTTGTGGATGATGATTTGGCGCTGGCCGATGTGGTTTCGTTTACGCTGCGGCGCGGGGGGTATGAGGTGGTCGCAGCGCATGATGGTTTGACCGCCCTCGAACGCTGGGAGAGCGAATCGCCCGATATCATTGTTCTGGACCTGAACCTGCCCAAGCTCGATGGCTGGGAAGTTTGCCGCCGCATACGCTTACAAGACAACACCCCCATCATCATGCTCACCGTGCGCGGCGGTGAAGACGATATTGTGCAAGGCCTCAAACTGGGCGCCGATGATTATATTGTCAAACCGTTTAGCCCGCGGCAATTGCTGGCGCGTGTCGAGGCGGTGTTGCGCCGGTCGAGCATCGCGGCGCTCACCCCAGGGCCATTATCGGCTGGCAGTCTCACATTGGATATATCTCGCCATCAAATCACCCGCGATGATGAACTGCTCGCCAAACTTACCCCACTGGAAAACCGCCTGCTCGAAGTGCTGATGATAAACCAGGGTCAGGTGCTCACAGCCGAATCTCTAATTGATCACGTTTGGGGGCCAGGCATGGCCGATAAAGCCATGCTGAAACAATTGATCTACCGTTTGCGCAACAAAATCGAGTTTGATTCTTCTGCACCGCGCTGCCTGGAAACGGTGCCAGGCGTGGGATATTCGCTGACAGAGCATTGCTAGGGGCGTTTTCTGTTACCACTTTGTGACCAGTGCGCGACCGGACTTGTTACTTATTTCACATATACTCCTATTAAGGCTGGCTCAGGCCGCCCTTTCCAATAAATATTGGCGAATACTTCGCTAAGTGATTTTTTGAAGTAGCTGCTACAGGAGTAAATATGAATACAAAGTTGGATATTCTCAATCGGGTACGCAGTCTGGATAATAAAACGGTATTGCTGGCTATCGAAGAACTCCGCGCCCGCGGCTTGTTAGCCGATGGCGCGCTGAGTGGCGCTACCCTGTGCTATGCGCAACTGCAAGATGCCGATTTGATGAGCGCAGATTTATGTTCGGTAGATTTTCATCAGGCTCATTTGGAGTATGCCAATTTAAGCGGGGTAAATTTACACCAGGCGAAGTTGACACGCACCAACCTGCATGGCGCCAACCTCGATCAGGCCAATTTGAGTGAGGCAGATTTCTATAAGACAAATTTGCGGCGAGTTCGCAATCTCACCGATAAACAATTGGCGAAGGCAAAACGCCTGTGGGGTTCCATTATGCCCGATGGCGAACCCTACGATGGGCGTTATCACCTCGGTGGCGATCTGGAACTGGCGCAATGGGCTAATGTAGATATTTACGACCCGGAAGCAATGGCGAAATTCTACGGTGTTTCGGTAGAAACCTATCAAGCTCACAACCCATCTATTGAAGTAGCCTAAGGTTATTTTGTGGATAAAACGAACGCAATACTCAAATTAGCCCGCGATATCGCCACTGCCTGGGATTGGACCGCGGAGTTTGAACAGCCCGCCACAAATCGTCTGGATATCTATCTTCCCTCGGTTGAGCAAGTTGTCAATGTGGCCGCGGGTTTCGTTGTAAAGCAATTAGGGTATTTGACCGCCATCACCGGGCTGAGTTGCGCCCATGAGAATCAGGCTCCAGAGGCGCTTTACCATTTTTGCCGCGACAATGCCATTATCACCCTGCGAGCGCAGATTTCCCCCCCGCTAAACGGCCTGCCCTCCCTCGGTCAGATGATCCCTAACGCCAAAAATCTGGAGCGACACCTGCATCAGATGTGCGCTGCCAGCGCGGAAAATCCCTGGCGCTATTATTTCCCCATAGATGAATTTCACCTGGAATTGAAAACTGAAAATGAAAAAATTACCGCTTTTACTTTGGCTGCTGATGCTGCGCCCGTCGCCAATCCATCGCTCGACTGGCAACAGACGCTGGCGATTCTAACCCAAATTTATCAGGCCAGTCCGCAAGCGCATCGTTTGGCTTATTGTTTAGGGCTGGAGCAACTTGCCGAGGTGGACGCTCCGCCGCGTGCGCAGGCATTGCGACTTGTGCTGGCAGAATTGGAGCGCATTGCCGAAACGATCCAGATGTTGGGCGAGATAGAGAAAACCGCGGGATTCGCCCCCTTGGCTGTGACACAGCCCGAGGGTGCAGCCCCTTTTTTGCACTGGATCAACCAGATGGGCAGCACGCAGGCCATCATTCCCGGCGGTGTCATTGCAGAGCTTTCTGTCTCTCAAGCCGACGATATTTTAGCCGCCCTCCATACGCTGGATACACAATTACGCCGCGCGCTCGATCAAATTACCAACGACTCCCAATATCAACAGCGTTTACAGGGCAAAAATAAACGCTCGGCACGCCAAACCGATTTGATGGGCGTAACCGGCCCCCTGGCGCGGGCTGCCGGTGTGCCGCGCGATCTGCGCGGGGATGCCCCCTATGCAGGTTACCTGAATTATTCAGCAAATCTCGTATTGGAAAGCACCGGTGATCTTTTTGCCGGATTGATGGTGCAGTTGGTTGAATTGGGCGAGAGTATTCAACTCATCCGTCAGGTGCTGCATAACCTGCCCGCAGGCAGCCTTGCCGCGCAAATGCCTGCGACTATTCCGGCTGGCGAAGCGATCAGCAGGGTCGAAGCGCCGCAGGGCGAATTATTCTATTTCCTTAAAAGTGATGGCAGCGCCACCCCCCAGAAAGTTTCAGTTTACACTCCAACCGCCTGTAATTTTAATAGCGTGCTCAAATTCGCTGTGGATGCTCCCCTGAGTGATTTGCCGTTGGTGATGTCCGGATGCCTGCCTGCATCTATTTTGAAAAATCTATCCCTGCATATTCAGAGCTTGGCAAACGACCATGATGAAATTACCCGCTGGGAGCAATTATTGGCCTATTGCTCGCCAGATGTTGTTTAGTATCTATCCGAAAAATATTTGATAGGCTTCATGGGCCTGTCATTCTGAGGAGCAAAGCGACGAAGAATCCCTAAAAATGGTTGCGAATAATCCACATAGTAGGGATTCTTCACCCCCTTCGGGGGTTCAGAATGACATTTTTTTCGATGTATTGGTGTTTGAAAAGCACCTATTTTGAATTTTCGGATAAATACTTAGTGAGATTAGCGAGTTGCAATTATAAAATATAGCAACAAGGAGAAGCAATGAGTTTTAAAGTAATTCCAAAATCTGCGCTGCCAGCGTGGATCGAGTTTCTCGCCTCAGCGCATACAGTCTATGCCCCGCAGACTCGGCAGGGCAAAACCCGTTTTACTGAAATTCATTCAGCCGCTGAAGTAAACCTGGACTATGCCACCACCATCTTGCCCCCCAAGAAGATGCTGCTGCCACAGCGTGAGGAATTGATCCGTTTCAAGGGTAATGGCAAAGAAACCGAACCTGCTGTCCAACCGGTATTCGATACCCGTCCGACGGTTATTTTGGGCATTCACACCTGCGATATGCACGCGGTGAGTTTGCTGGATGAAGTCATGCGCGCCCCGATGGTCGATCCGCATTATCGGGAGCGGCGCGCCAACACAACGCTGGTCAGTCTCGACTGCCTCAAACCCTGCTCGCCGGAGGCCTTCTGCCAGGATATGGGCACGCATTTTGTTCCCGAAGAATTTGACCTGCACCTCACCGATCTGGGTGAAGCCTATGCCGCCGGGATTGGCTCCGAAAAAGGTGCCGCCCTGCTGGATGGCTTTGCCCCCGCACGCGCGGCCCTCCCCGAAGATTTCGACCGTCTCAATCAGGTGATGAGCCAGCGTTTATCGCGCTTCCCCTATCGCCTGAATGCGGACGCGCAAGATTTGCCCAAATTACTTTCAGTCACGCAATCCAGCCCGGTGTGGGCTGAAATCGGCGCAAAATGCCTGGGATGCGGCACCTGCAATCTCACCTGCCCCACCTGTTTTTGTTTTGATGTCTTCGATACAGTTGATTTTTCGCTGCAATCGGGTACCCGCGCCCGAGTGTGGGATTCGTGCCAATTAGAGCGTTTTGCGCTGGTCGCCGGGGGACACGATTTCCGCAACAAACGCGCCAAACGGCTGCGGCATCGCTTTGCCCATAAATACGAATACCTCAGCCAGTACGATGGCCTAGAAGGTTGCGTAGGCTGTGGGCGCTGTGCCACACAATGTCTGGTGAAGATCACGCCCATCGGTGTGTTGAATCAACTCTCCACAGAGAAGCACTATATTGGTGAAACCAATAGCAAAACGGAGGTGCGCGCATGAGCACCCCTTTGCGTGAAGCCTTGAAATCCACTTCCATTTATGCTCCCGTAATGGCGCGCATCGTCAATGTGCAATCCATGAGCCATCAGGAAAAACTCTACACCATTGAACTGCCCGGCGGCTTGTCGCTCGATCATCAACCCGGCCAATTCGTCGAAGTCTCCCTGCTGGGTGTGGGCGAAGCGCCGATCAGCATTTCTTCTTCGCCCAGCCGCAGCAACGGATCATTTGAGTTATGCATTCGCAAAGCAGGCGATCTGACAAACGTGATGCACACCCTTCAGACGGGCGACTTTCTGGGCATCCGCGGCCCGTATGGCAACCCCTTCCCGCTGGAACGTTTCCAGAGCAAGGATTTGCTGTTCATCGTCGGTGGCCTGGGATTGGCCCCGGCGCGCGCGCTGATCAATGAAGTGCTCGACCATCGCAGCCAATATGGACGCGTGATCGTCCTCTACGGGGCGCGTACTCCCTCGGAGTTGCTCTTCACCGACGAACTCGCCGAATGGCAGGCGCGTGACGACGTGGATTTCCGCGTCACTGTAGATCAGGCCGATGCCAATTGGACAGGCAATACCGGCGTGATTACCACCCTGATCCCCGATATTCCCGTCTACGTACATAACACTATCGCCGTGACCATCGGCCCGCCGATCATGTATCGCTTTGTGCTTGCCGAACTGCTCAGTAAAGGGCTGCGCGACGCTAATATCTGGCTCAGCCTGGAGCGGCGCATGAAATGCGGCGTGGGCAAGTGCGGCCACTGCCAGATCAACGATAAATTCTGCTGCCAGGATGGCCCCAGCTTCTCCTACGCGCAAATTAAAAATCTTGGGGAGGCAATGTGATGCCCGCAAAACCGAAAATAGCCTTCTTTGATTTCGCCAGTTGCGAGGGCTGCCAGCTAACCGTGGTCGATTCGTTGCAAACGCATGTCGAATTGCTCGACGCGGTTGAGATCGTCCAGTTCCGCGAAGCCATGACCGAGCGCGGCGAAGATTATCAAATTGCCTTCGTAGAAGGCAGTTGTACCCGCCAACAAGATGAAGAACGCTTGTTAAAAATCCGGGAACAAGCCGCTGTGGTGATTGCCCTGGGAGCCTGCGCCCACATGGGTGGCGTGAACGCCTTGCGTAACCGCCAGGCCGTGGCCCAGGCCAGCGCCTATGTCTATGGCAACGATGTCGAAACGCCAAAAGCCTATGCCGCACGCCCGGCCAGCGAAGTCATCACCGTCGATTATTTCATCCCCGGCTGTCCGATTGACCAAAACGAATTTATCGCCGCGGTCAAAGCCCTGTTGCAGGGACGCGCCCCACAATTGCCCGACTATCCCGTGTGTGTGGAGTGCAAGCTGCGCGAGAATGCCTGTGTGATGCTCCAGGGCAAAGCCTGCCTGGGTTCTGTCACCCGCGCCGGTTGCGATGCCATCTGCACCGCCCTGGGTGTGGGCTGCGAAGGCTGCCGTGGCCTGATCCCCAACCCCAACCTGGAAGGCCTCGCCATCGCCATGAGCGAAAATAATATCCCCTTCGCCGAATCCGAAGCCAAACAGCAGCTTTTCCTCACCTATCAACTGATGGACGTGTAACTATGACAGTAACCACTAAAGACGTAAAAATAGACGTTCACCATATTACCCGCGTTGAAGGCCACGGCAATCTGGTTGTCGATGTGCAAAACGGCGAGTTGAAACAATGCGATTTGCAAATTATCGAAGCGCCGCGTTATTTCGAAGCTATGTTGTTGGGGCAGCCCTATCATCAGACTTCGCATCTCACCTCGCGCATTTGTGGAATTTGTGCCGTGACCCATGCGACGGCCTCGGTTTTGGCGGTGGAACATGCCTTGGGGGTGGTGCCCACGCCCCAAACGGTGCTGCTGCGCAAATTGCAGATGCACGCCGAAATGCTCGATAGCCATGTGCTGCACGCCTATATGCTGGTTGCCCCGGACTTCCTCGGTGTGGGTTCTGTGATTCCCCTGGCGGGTTCTCATCCCGAAGTGGTGCTGCGCGCCCTGCGCATGAAGAAATTAGCCGGTGATATTTGCGCTGCCATCGCCGGGCGGCACACGCACCCCATCTCGATGGCCGTGGGCGGCTTCACACATTTCCCTTCAATAGAAGAACTCAAAGCTCTGCGCCAACGCCTGGATGCCCTGCTCGAAGATGTGGATGCCACAGTGATCCTCTACGAAAACCTGCCCATGCCCGCTTTTGAGCGCGACACCGAGTTCATGGCGCTCACCGCCGAAGATGAATATTGCTTTATCGGCGATACGATTGCCAGCAGCGAAGGCATCACCTGGCCGATTGAAGAATATCGCCGCGTGACCAACGAGCATGTGGTGACTCATTCAACCGCCAAGCATACTTACAACCAGCGCGAGACCTATATGGTGGGATCGCTGGCGCGTTTCAATCTCAATCACGAAAAATTACACCCGCGCGCCCGCTCGGCTGCCGAAGCGCTCAACCTGAACCCGGGCTGCATCAACCCCTATATGAATACCACCGCCCAGGTGGTCGAAATTGCGCATTGCGTAGAAGATTCAATTGCCATTATCGACCATTTGCTCGCCGATGGCATTCAGTGGGAAGATTTGGTCACCCCGCCGCGTAGTTCTGGCGATGGTGTGGGCGCCTGCGAAGCGCCGCGCGGCACGCTGTATCATCATTACGAAGTCACCGACGGGCTGGTGAGCGGCGCCAACTGCATTATCCCCACCGGGCAGAATTTAGCCAATATCGAGGCCGATATGCGCGCCCTGGTTCCCCAAGTGATGCACAAAGAGCAGCATGAAATCACTCTGGCGCTGGAAATGCTCGTGCGGGCTTACGATCCGTGCATTTCATGCTCCACGCATATGCTGGAAATAAAATATGTCTGATGTGTTGGTTTGCGGCCTGGGTAATTCCTTGCGCGGCGATGACGGCGCCGGTTTAGCCGTGCTGGATGCACTCAGCGAGCTTGCCTTGCCCGCGAATGTGGCGCTGTATAATGGCAGCCGCAGCGGTTTGCTAACCACGCTAGTCACTGAACGTTATGAACGCGTTTTTGTGATCGACGCGGTGGAAATGCAACAGCCATCGGGAGCCTGGCAGCGTTTTGATCTCGATGCGGCGGCGTTTTCACCCGGCGATATGCGCGCCAATCTCTCGCTGCACCACGCATCCCTCCCTGAGACGCTGGCGATTGCCCAAGCTTTAGGGGTTGCCCTGCCCCAGATTACGTTGTATGGCATCCAGCCTCAGAGCGTGGCATTGGCTCAGGGTCTGAGCGCCCTGGTGGCAGAAGCGGTTCGAGATGTAACCCAGGAGCTTTTAACGGCAATCCACACAGAAGTAGAAACCGAATATCTTGAAAAGCAACCGCAAATGAACGCGGATAAAATAAAAAAATATCAATAAAGAAATGCGTCATGCTGAACGAAGTGACACTTGCACCTGAACGCAAAGACGCTTTGCTAGACCCTTCGCATTCGCTCAGAATGACAAAAATGATCGAAAGGACAAAAAATGGCTAAAATTCTCTTGATTGATGATGATGTTGATATCATCGCGGCTTGCCGAATGACGCTGGAAAGTGTGGGGCATGAAATCATCGAGGCCCACAACAGCCAGGACGGCATTGAAAAAATCCGGGCAGAGCGCCCTGAGCTAGTGATTCTGGATGTGATGATGGAAACACACACCGCCGGTTTCCAGTTGGCGCTCAAGTTGCATAACCCCGACCCGACTTCAGAATTTGCCGAGTTCAAGGATTTGCCCATTCTGATGCTGACGGCGATCCATAGCACAACGCCGCTGCGCTTTGAACCCGACATTGACTATTTGCCGGTGGAGCTTTTTGTGGACAAACCCATTGATCCCGCCGGGCTGCTCGGCAAGGTCGATTGGATTCTAAGCCGGTAACGAGTACAATAAATTTATTGCTACCCTCACACTCCATCCCCCTCTCCCAGAATTGGGAGAGGGGAGTCGAGCGTAAGCGAGAGGGATGAGGGCCAAATTTGTTATGCGAGAATTCATCATCGGCATTTTGCGCGGGCGTTTGCAGATATTGCTGATTGCCGTGTTCTCCCTTTTGGTAGGGATTACAGTGGCATTAGGCTCCTTGCTGGTTGCGCGGGTGATTGAATCGTATCTGGTGAATGCCCAAAATGAGCGCGTGGCGCGTGATATGTATCTGGCGCAGTCTTTTTATCAACTGGAGTTAGATGAGGCTGTTGCTGCCTGCCAGCGGGTGTTAACCGATACGGAACTCTTGCAACGATTTCGGGCCGCACAGGTGGGAAATGCTATTGCGCGGGATTATTTGGTTGAAAAAATTGCCCGCAAAATATCAATCCCGCCCCTGTCTGGCACGCATCTGATTGTGCTACTGGATACCCACGGAGAAATCGTTATCGCCCGCACCGTATCGGCGGATGGAAAGCTGTCTGAACCCTATTCGGGCGGCAATTGGAGCGAACTACCCATCGTAGCCAGCGTGCTGGCAACGGGGGAGGGTTACGGCGCTACAGAGATTATCTCGGCAGAACTCCTGGACAATATTGGCCTGGTTGAGCAAGCGCATGTGCCTTTACGAGATACGCCTCAATCGGCGCCAGACCTGTTGTTTGAGAACGAGGGCACTGCCGGATTAACGCTGACGGCTGCGTATCCATTGCATGATGCCGATGAAACACTTTTGGGCGTGGTGCTGGTAGGGTATTTATTCAACAATGATTTCACGCTGGTAGACCGCATTCAAGACCTGGCCGGAGTGGATACGGTGACGATCTTTTTCGGCGATATGCGCGTCTCGACCAATGTTCCGGATGCGGATGGCAGCCGCGCGGTAGGAACGCGCATTTCCAGCGAAGTGGGAAAATCTGTTTTAGAGCAAGGTCAGGCTTATAACGGTGTGGCTTTTGTAGTCAACGAAACTTATATGACGCGCTACGAACCATTACATGATCATCAGGGGAGCGTAGTGGGTAGTCTGTATGTAGGCGCGCGGGTGGCTTCGTTTGAACAACTGGTCAAAGACTTTAATGACCGCGTAGTATTGATTATTATTATTTGTCTGGCGCTCACGGCTATTACGGCTGTGCCGATTGCTCAAATTATCACGCGCCCCATTGTGCGCCTGGTTGAAGCCAATCAACGTCTGGCTGAAGGCGATATGACCGTACGCGTGCGCGCCGAGGGCAGCAGCGAACTGGCAACCCTCGGCGAATCGTTCAATATCATGGTGGAAAAACTCGATAGCGCCCAACAGCAGTTATTGCATAAAGAAAAACTGGCCTCGCTGGGGCAGCTTGCCGCGGGCATAGCCCATGAATTGAATAATCCCCTGGGAACAATTTTGCTGCTGGCAGATGTGCTCAAAAAAGAAACCCCTGAGGATGACCCCAAACGCGAAGACCTGAAAGTGATTATTCAGGAAACGGCGCGCTGCAAAAATATTGTTGCCGATTTACTGAACTTCTCTCGCCAACAAGAATTGCTGACTCAAGATGTGTATATCCCCGCGTTGGTGGAACAAGTATTGACGAGCATTTACCACCAACCAGCTTTTGAAGGTATAAAGATCATTCAGGATTTTGATGCCCAGATACCCGCCATTCAGGCTGATCCGGCCCAATTGCAGCAGGTATTCATCAATTTATTGAGCAATGCCGCCGACGCAATTGATGGCGAAGGGCAGATCGAAATTTCAGCCCAGCCTACCAATGGACAGTGGATAGAAATCAAGGTGAGTGATTCGGGCTGTGGTATTTCGCCCGAACATTTGCGTAAACTCTTTGCCCCGTTTTTTACCACCAAGGCACTGGGTAAGGGTACCGGGTTGGGGCTTTCGATAGTGTACGGCATTATTAAAATGCACCGCGGCCAAATTGTGGCGCAAAGTCAGGAAGGTGTTGGCACTACCTTTGTGATTACGCTGCCGGTGCAACTCCCTCAGGCGCAGTGGAAGAAAGATTATGGAAGCTAGCGGCAAAATTCTAATTGTGGATGATGAAGTCGGCATTCATCGTGGCGTGCAGCGGGCGCTCGAACCGCAAGGATATTCCATTGAAACGGCAGCCACCCTCGAGGAGGGCCTGCAAAAAATTCGGCAAGCAAAATTTGATCTGGTTTTGCTGGATGTGATGCTGCCCGATGGGCGCGGTATTGATCTGGTTGCCCCCGCGCACGAAATCGACCCAGATATTGTCGTCATTATCGTCACCGGTTATGCCACCGTTGAACTGGCTGTGGATGCCATCAAGCAGGGCGCCTACGATTTCATTGCCAAGCCTTTCAGCGCCGATATGCTGTTGCTAACCGTGCGCCAGGGGATGGAAAAGCGTCAGCTTTTGCTTGAGGCCCAGCGTCTGCAAGCCATTGAGCAGGAAGCCGCGTTGCTGGCGATCGAAAAAGAATCCGCCGAAAAACTCAGTGAATTTAAATCGACTTTCACGCTGATGGTAGCGCACGAACTGCGCTCACCGGTCAGCGCGGCGCAAAGTTTATTGCGCACCCTGATCCACGGCCTGGCTGGCACTGTATCTGAAAAACAGGGCGAAATTCTCACCCGCATTGACGCCCGGATGGATGAACTGATGACGTTGATTAACGACCTGCTAGACCTGGCCTCCAGCAAAACCCTCGCTGACGAACCGTTGCTCACTCTGTTGCCCCTGCAGGCCGCCTTGCAGGCCAGCCTCGATCGTTTTTGCATCCAGGCCGAGCACAAGAATATTGCAATCTCGTTTCATATTTCTGAAACGCCGCTTGAAATTCTGGCAACTTCGGAGTGCCTTGAACGCATTTTGGGCAACCTCATCAGCAATGCTATCAAGTACACCCCGGAGGGCGGCTCGGTAGAAGTGAGTATGCAGTTAGTGTCCGATGAGGTGGAAATTTGTGTTGTGGATAGCGGAATTGGCATCCCGCAGGCTGCCCTGGAAAAATTGGGGGATGAGTTCTATCGAGCAGAGAACGCCAAACGAAGCGGCATTACGGGAACGGGCCTGGGGTTGAGCATTGTTAAACAAAATATCGACTACCTCGGGGGGCGGATGCAAATCCACAGCGTGGAAGGGCAAGGCACCACTTTTCGAGTTTACCTACCCCTGGCGAAAGCTTAACGCACACAGATCGATTGTTACTCCGTTTCGTGGAAACTTAGCGCCTTTGCGCTAAATAATTTTGCACGAAGGATTTACTCCAACTCCAGCAAGTGCTCAGTATGCACCGAGCGGCGGCTGCCGGTTTCGCAGCGCAAAATGATCGAATCGGTTTCAGCCATTGCGCCGCTGTAATGCACACCATTCAGCACACCCCCATTACTGATTCCTGTAGCTGCAAAATAGATACTATTCCCGTTTACCAACTCGTTGCTGGTGAGGATTTGTTGCCTATCCAGCCCGGCGACGCGTACAGCTTCGGCCTCCTCAGGCGATTGCGGAGCCAGGCGTCCCAACATGGCCCCGCGGAGTGATTTAACTGCACAGGCTGCAATCACCCCCTCCGACACGCCGCCGATGCCCATGAGAATATCCACATTCAAATCCTGACTGGCAGCCATCAGCGCACCTGAAACATCCCCGTGGCTGCGAGCAATCACGCGCGCGCCGGTCGCCTGAATTTCTTTAATCAGGTCTGCGTGACGCGGCCGGTCGAGTACAAAAACCACCAGATCGCGCACATGCTTGTTCGTAACGCGCGCCACCAGAGCCAGCGTCCACGCCGCGGGGGCATCCATACACTCCGGGACGAGGGCCTCGGCGGCCCGGCTCCCCACAATAATTTTTTCCATATACACCGCGGGAGCAGGCGCCCACATCGAGCCGCGCGGCGCAATTCCAGCAACTGAAATCGCTCCGGGGCTACCTTTGATGAGCAAGCTGGTGCCATCAATCGGATCGGCTACAATATCCATGGGAGGGCCTTTTCGGTTGCCAATATGATTTCCGCTGTTGAGGGGCGATGCCAACCCCAAACGGCCTTCTTCCCCAATTACAATGCAGCCATCTACATCCAGCGTGTTGAAGGTATCTGCCATTGCAGCGGTAGCCGTGAGGTTAGCGGCAATCGGATCGCCGCGCCCCATCCAGCGTCCGGCGGCCAACGCCGCGGCTTCGGTTACTCGCACCAGGCTCAAGCCTAAATTGGGGGAAATTTTTTCGCTCATCTATTTATCCTGAAAAACTGCATTATCTTTGTTCATCATGACACTCACAAGCTGCTCTACGCGTCAACCGCTTCTAATAGACCGGCATTTTCCCAGGCTAATAACCCGCCGCGCAACACGCGCACGCTTGGATAACCTTGTTGCGCGAAGAGATACGTCACCCGCGTGCTGCGTCTGCCCCCATGGCATACAAAAACAACATTTTCATTGATCTCAATTTGGTCGGTATCCGCAAGCAGGTTCGATAAGGGGCGTGATTCTGCCTGCGGTATGTGTTTGCGCTTAAACTCGCGCGGTTCGCGCACATCAATAATCCGCGGCGGGCTGGGAGTATGCAGTTCAACCCATAGCTCCAGCGGTGGAACCCCCGCTACATCTCCGGCAGGAATCTCAGTCTTGATGGACAACTCCAAGGCATGTTCTGCCTTTTTGGGAAGATTCTGACATTCCAGAAAAACATGCTGACTACACTCATAAACGCAAATCGCCGGATCGAGAATGCGATGATAGAGAAAACTAATCGCGTGTTCGTAGCGCAGGCAGTGGTCTTCACCCAGCTTCTCGATAAAACCGGTGCTTTGCATCATTTTTAATACGGGTGGTTGAATGCGCATCAAGAAAATATCGCCGCCGCGCTCGCGCATATAGTCCACGATACTTTCCAGGGTGTGAATCCCACTGATGTCGCATTGGTGAACGCTGTTCAACCGCAGCAGCAAAAAGCGCTGGCCGGGATGCTCATCCAAATGCGCTCGCAGAGTTTCTTCCACATGGTTGACCGCGCCGAAATACAAATCGCCGAGAATATCGAAAATGGCTAATTGTGGGCAGTGAGCTTTATCGGGCTGATAACTGAAATGACGAAAATTCTGAGCGGGCAGCACGGGCACAACGCTGGGGACGCTGGTGCGCAAAATATAAATCGCCAGGGAAAGCATGATCCCAGTTAGCACAGCAAATTGCAACGGCAGGAACAGTGTTGCCAAAAAAGTGGCTATCATAATGAACCGGTCGCCACGGGTGCCTTGCAAAATGCGCCGGATTTCCACCTGATCCACCATGCTATAGGCCGTGACGATGAGTACCCCTGCCAGAGCTGTGCGTGGAATATAAGCCGCTAGCGGGCCAAAGGCCAGCATGAAGATGAGTACAAAAATCCCGGAGAAAATACTGGCAATCGGGGTGCGTGCTCCGGCATCGTAGTTGATGCCAGAGCGGGTAAATGAGCCTGATACGGTATAGCCTGAAAATAGGCCGCAGGCAATATTGGCTAAGCCCTGTCCCACAAATTCCTGGTTGCTATCGAGACGTTGCCCGGATATGCTGGCGATGGAGCGCGAGATGGCAATTGCCTCCACCAGCCCGATGGCGCCTAACGCCAGCGCGCCGGTTGAAAGTTCCCCGATGACGGCCAAATCCAGTTTCAGCTTGCTGAGGGGAGGCAGGCTGCGGGGTAGTTCACCGATAATTTTGACACCCTGTTGATCAAGATGGAACATACCGACGACTGCCCCGGCGATAATCATGGCGATGAGAGGGGCAGGCCATTTGGGTTTTAACGCACGCACCAGAAGAATGAGTAAAATAGCGGCAAGGCCAACCCCAAAGCTGATAATATGCGTCTCCATGATGTGCAGACTAATCTCTTTAAGCGTGAGCAATAGCGATGGCGTGCTGGCAATATTTAAATTCAGTAAATGGCGCAGTTGGTTCGCGCCAATTAAAACCCCTGCTCCGGCGGTAAACCCAATAATGACCGAGTCGGAGATAAAGTTGACCATAATCCCCATGCGAGCCATACCCAGCGCCAAACGAAAAATGCCCACCATGATGGCCATTAAGCCCGCGATCGCCAGAAATTCCGGAGAGCCGGGTTGTGCCAACGGCAACAAAATGGTCAGCACCAGCAGCGAAGTTGTATTGGTGGGGCCCGTATGAAGGTGATTCGATGCGCCCCACAACGCCCCAACGATGGAAGCCACAATCGCAGAATACAGCCCGATTTGCGGCGGCAATTCGGCAATCATGGCGAAGGCAATCGCTTGAGGCAACATCACAATCGCTACAGTCAACCCGGCGATGAGATCGGGGCGCAGATCGCCGCGGTCGTAGTTTTTCAGCAAGAAATACGGACGGGTGAGGTAACATGAGGCGTTTTTTAAGATTTGGAGATTCATAGTTGTTTCGATTCGCAGTATACAATACTGGCGAGCATACTATAACGCGAACAGCCTTATCGGTAAAGAATTCGTGAGCGGATCGCGGTAAAATTTAGTCAAACGATATTTTTATGTGAGCTATACTATATCCAGCAAAGGTAATTGCTCAGGCTAATGCCTTCGCAGAGAGAATTCCGAAAAAAGGGGTGTGCGTGGGGGCATACGCCCCCACGCACACCCCTTTTTTTGGCCTCTTCCTGTTCGAGGCTGAGCAATCACCAGAAAAGTTAGAAACACTATAAATTTAACTACAATACGCGGCGCATCGGCGCGCGAGAAAGAGACAACATTATCATGATAAAACGAATAGTAGTTTTTACGAGCGGCGGCGATGCCCAGGGCATGAATGCCGCGGTGCGTTCGGTTGTCCGCACCGGGTTAGAGCACGGCCTGGAAGTGTATGCCATCTACGAAGGTTACCAGGGCATGGTCGATGGCGGCGAGAGAATTCGTAAAATGGATTGGGATTCAGTCGGGGGTATTTTGCAAGGCGGCGGCACAGTCATTGGAACGGCGCGCTGTGATGATTTCCGTCAACGCGCCGGACGCTTGATTGCAGCCAGAAATTTGATCGAACGCGGCATCGAGGGGCTGGTCGTCATTGGGGGGGATGGCTCACTCACCGGGGCGAATCTCTTCCGGCAGGAGTGGCCCGGTCTGGTGGCAGAACTCGCCCAAAGCGGAGCAATCACCCCCGAGCAAGCCAACGCTCATCCGAATCTGCTGATTGTCGGGATGGTTGGGTCCATCGACAATGATTTCACCGGAACGGATATGACCATCGGCACCGATTCTGCGCTGCATCGCATCACCGAGGCCGTGGACGCGCTCACCAGCACGGCAGCCAGCCATCAGCGCACGTTTGTCGTCAAAGTGATGGGGCGCAATTGTGGCTACCTGGCGCTGATGGGCGCACTGGCCTGCGGCGCCGATTGGGTGCTGATTCCCGAAAATCCGCCTGATGTAGAAAACTGGCAGCATGTGATGGCCGAGCGTTTGCGGGCTGGTCGTGCTGCCGGACGCCGCGACAGCATTGTGGTTTTGGCCGAAGGTGCGCGTGACCGAGATGGCAACTATATTGGCAGCAGCGATGTACAACGCGTCCTTGAAGAACGTCTGGGCGAAGATGTGCGCGTGACGGTCTTGGGGCATGTGCAACGCGGCGGACGCCCCAGCGCTTTCGACCGCAATCTGGGTACATTTTTGGGCTATGATGCTGTCCAGGCGCTCATGGAAGCGCAGCCCGACGATGAACCGCTGCATATTGGCATTACCGGAAATCGCATTACCCGCAAACCCCTGATGGCCTGTGTCGAAACTACACAGGCCGTTGCGCAAGCCATTGCCGCTAAAGATTACGAAAAAGCGATGCAGTTGCGCAGCTCCAGTTTTACGGATGCCTTCAACACGCTAATGGTCATGGTGCGCGCCTTGCCACACCCCCCCGCACCAGGGCAAAAACGCTTCCGGATTGGCGTACTCAATGCGGGCGCGCCCGCGCCGGGGATGAACACAGCCACGCGGGCTGCTATGCGCCTGGGGCTGGATCGCGGCCATATTATTTTAGGGATTGCCAATGGTTTTGAGGGTTTCGCAGCCGGAGAGATTCGCGAACTTGCATGGATGAGCGCCAGTGGATGGGCTTCGCGCGGCGGCTCCGACCTGGGCACCAGCCGCCACCTGCCCAAAGGCAGCGACTTATATCAAATTGCCCGCAATATCGAAATCAATGAACTGGATGCCTTGCTGGTGATTGGCGGATGGAATGCCTACGAAGCCGCCAATAAGCTGTATAACGAGCGCACCAATTATCCCGCCTTCAATATCCCGGTTATTTGCGTGCCCGCTTCGATCAACAATAATTTACCCGGCTCGGAGTTAAGTATTGGGGCGGATTCGGCGTTGAATAGCATTGTGGATGCGGTTGACAAGATTAAACAATCGGCAGGGGCGACGCGGCGCTGCTTTGTGGTGGAAGTGATGGGCCACTGGTGCGGGTACCTGGCTCTGCTGGGGGGCATGGCAACGGGGGCAGAGCGGGTCTACATCAATGAAGAGGGGGTTACCCTCAGTGATTTGCAACGCGATGTAGATACGTTGAGCCGCGGCTTTAAATTAGGCAAGCGCCTGGGGTTGATGATTCGCAACGAATATGCGAATTCAGTGTATTCCACCCATTTTATGTGCGCGCTCTTCGAGGAAGAAGGGCAAGATTTATTCGATGTGCGCCCGGCTATTTTGGGGCATCAGCAACAGGGTGGCGATCCCTCCCCCTTTGACCGCATTCACGCCACGCGGCTCTCGCGGCTGGCGCTCAATTTTTTGATTGACGAATGCGAGGCTAATTCCACGCGCAGTTCGTTTATCGGATTGCAAGAAGGCAAATATCGCTACCATGCGATGCGCGATTTTGAGCGTATGGTCGATATGGAACATCAACGCCCGATCAACCAGTGGTGGATGGATTTACGCAAGATCAACAGACTGTTAGCCCAACCCGCCCAGAGCGAGATGGTCGAAAAATAAATACAGCAGGTGGGCAAAACCCACCTGTTGTATTTATTTTTCGACCTTTTTACCTGTTTGCACACCCCATAGACCGGCGTATATTCCTGGGCTGGCAACCAGTTCGTCATGCGTGCCTTGTTCAACAAGCTGGCCGCGCTCCAATACGAAAATTTGGTCTGTATTGCGCACCGTGGAGAGTCGATGGGCAATGATGATAGTTGTACGCCCCACGGCAATATGTTCCAGCGAACGTTGAATCAGGGCTTCAGTCTCATTATCCACGGAAGAAGTCGCCTCATCCAGAATCAACACAGGCGGGTCTTTGAGTACCGCGCGGGCGATCGATATACGCTGGCGTTGCCCGCCAGAGAGCTTTTGTCCGCGTTCGCCGACGATGGTCTCATACCCCTGGGGGAGTTGCATAATAAAATCGTGCGCTTCGGCAATTTGGGCCGCTTCAATAATTTGCTCATCGGTGGCATCAAATGTGCCGTAGGCAATATTCTCGCGCACCGTGCCGTGGAATAGAAAAACATCCTGGCTGACAAATCCGATGGCCCGGCGCAGCGATTGTTTTTCCAGGGCGCGCAAGTCGTGCCCGTCTAGCTCTATGGCGCCTGATTGCACATCATAGAAGCGCAACAGCAGTTTTACCAGCGTACTTTTACCCGCGCCCGTCGAGCCGACAATCCCCACACTTTGCCCTGCCTCAATATTCAGCGACAACCCTCGAATAACGGCTTGATCTTTGGCCGATTGATATTCAAAGCTCACATCTTTGAGCTGAATCGCCCCTTCTACGGTATCTACTTCTAAATTAGTATCACCACTGGGGATGGTTTGCTGTGTGTCCAACAAATCCAGCACCCGATCAGTGGAAGCCATCGCCCGCTGGTATAAATCCAGCGTATCTCCCAGGCGAGTGAGCGGCCAGAGTAAACGCTGGGTGATGAAGATCAATATGCTGTAAGTGGCTACGGCCAATTGACCACTGAGCGCCAACTGCCCGCCGAAGATGAGAATGGCAATGAAGCCGCTCATAATGACCATGCGGATCAGGGGCACAAAGGCTGAACTGAGGGTGATGGCATCGCGGTTGGCCTGACGATAATGGTTACTTTCAACGGTCAGGCTGGCAAGTTCGTGTGTTTCGGCGGTGTAGCTTTTAATGGTGGCGATGCCGCTCAGGTTATTGGAAAGTTGTGCATTGAGGATGCCAACGCGCTCACGCACTTTTGCATATTTGGGGGCCAATGTACGCTGAAAGCGAATCGAACCCCAAACGATGATGGGCATTGGCAGCATCGCCATCCAGGCTACGCTGGGCGCGGTGTAAAAGAAAATGCCGCCGATCACCAATACGGTTGTGATAACCTGCCAGATGTCGTTGACCCCGCCGTTGAAGAAACGCTCAAGCTGGTTGATGTCGTCGTTGAGAATCGCCATCAGGCCGCCGGTGCTGCGGTCTTCAAAATAGGCCAGCTCGAGATGCTGCACATGGTCGTAAGCGTCAATGCGCAATTCGTGCTGCAAAGTTTGGGCCAGATTGCGCCAGGCGACTTGATATAAATACTGAAACGACGACTCGAAAACCCAGATAAAAACCGTCAACCCGGCCAGCGCCAGCAATTGATGGCCGGTATCTTTAATGCCAATACGGGCAATCAGCGAATCTTGCTGCTGCACGACCACATCTACCGCTGCGCCAATTAACATCGGCGGGGCCAGATCAAAGATTTTATTGAGTATGGAGTATAGCGAGGCGATGATAATGCCGCGCCGCTGCTCGCGGGCGTAGGCCCACAAACGGGTGAGGGGGTGTTGTTTTTTTGTCATATCATCAACTGCGCCGCCCGGCGGCCAATCTCCACAGCGAAGTTGGTGCCGCGATCCCAGGGATAAACCTGGCTCATGCTGGCAAAGTACAATCCGGAAATTGGCGTTTCAATGGCGGGAATATTACGGGAATGGTTGACCTCAGGGATCGGCTGCGCGTATCTGGTTTTGTGGAGCCAACTCTTGATGAGCCAATCGGACTCGAACCGGGGGTTGAACTGCCGCAAGGCAGGCAGATACTGTTCCAGAAGTTGATCCTGGCTAAGTTCGAAATAGGGATGATCGATTTCGAGATAGTCGCCACAATAAACGATATGTTCTCCCCCAAAATGCTCCGCCGAGACATAATTAGTATGCTCTACCAATGCCAAAAAGGGGTACCCGGCATCTTTGGGAAGGCTAAACCAGTAGTAGCCTTCTTCGGAGAGTTGATGTTTGAGCGATAGTGTGATGACAACTGCTCCCATCGATTTTAGATTCAACAGCCCGCGCAAATAATCGTCAGGGAGGGCTGGAACCAATTTTGCCATCAACGCCGGGGATGTTGTGGAAAGTACCTTGTCGTAAGTGGGTTGAAGGTTGGATGTTACAGGTTGAAGGTCGGTCTGGCAGATCAGGCCAGTTTCATCACTTTGACGAATTTGACTCACCGCCGTATTAACGCATATTTCCACCCCCAGGCCGCGCAAAATTTCGGCGAAATCATCACAAAAAGCCTGAAAGCCCCCCTGATACGTACCCAGCCGCGTGGTGCGGGCGTGCAAACGCGCCCAGAACCACGACATAGGTACATCTTTATAATGCGGGCCAAACTTGCCAATCAGCAACGGCTCCCACATTTTTTCATAAACGCGCTTCCCCGCCCATTTTTGAATCCAGGCGTGAGCGGTAATCTTCTCGAGGGCGCGCCAATTCTTCGTCAGGCGCAGGTAAACGCCTACCAGCCCGAAGCGGAGCTTATCCAGCCCCCAGCCCAGGCCGGGGAAAAGCAGCGCCTGAAGAATCGAATCGAAAGGATACCATTTTTCATTATGAAGCAGAACGGTATAGGGGCGCGGGAATATAACTTTATCACTCAGGCCGAGTTCTTCGATCAGGCCGAGCATGTACTCGTCGGAGGCGAACCAATGATGGTAAAACTTCTCTACCGACCAATCCCAATGGGGTTCTTTGAAACCCGAGGCCAGGCCACCCACCTTTTCGCTGGCTTCATAGATCGTAACACTGTGACCGGCGCGCACAAGATCATACGCGGCAGACATGCCCGCGATCCCCGCGCCAATAATAGCGATGTTCATGATACTTCCTCCGTCATTCTGAGGAGCGGAGCGACGAAGAATCTAGTGAAACGCTCTACGCTGCGCTAGACCCTTCGGCTACGCCTCAGGGCGACTCTAGGTTTCCCGAAAGTCGTAGATGCCGTCCACGATGGGCCAGGTGCGCACACAGTTTGTGCAGTGGAGCGCGTCGGGGGATTCTGTCAGGGAAGTTTGTCCACACGCCGGGCAACGGAAGAAGCCCTCGGGTGCGGCCCCTTTAGAACTATCACCCGCCCGGGAACGGGTAAATACGCTGGGGGTCAGTTGCCACCAATCGCCTGTCAGTTGTGCCATTGCATCGAGTGCAACTAAAATTTTCGTCGGAATCAATTTTTTAAGGATGCCAATCCGAAAATGGGAAAGCGTTAATTGCCGCTCAAGCTGAAAATCGGCCGCGTGGAGCCATTGGCGCACGGTGCGAGGGTGAAAATCGAAGTTGAGTGGCACAAATTCAACCGACTCTGGCGTGAAGGGATTCCAACTTTGTAGGCGCAAAATGTAGCGCAGAATGGCCTTGAGATTGAGTTTGCTGGCGAATTCCAGGATAAAGATGGCACCGGGTTGCAGCACGCGGCGGATTTCGTCCAACGCCTGCGGAGCCTCAGCGAGATGATGCAGCACGCGAATCATAGTGGCGGCATCAAACAGACGATCCACGAAGGGCAGGCGATAGACATCCCCGGCGATATAGGTGTAGCGGTCGCTCTTACCGAGGCGAGCCTGAGCCTGCTGCATTTGGGTAAAGGAGTAGTCGAGCAGAACGACGCGCTCAAAATTACGATAGCGCTGCGTGTTGCGTCCGGCGCCTGCGCCCAGTTCGAGCATGAGTTTGCCTTCCGAGGGGAGTAGGCGGCGTAGGGCTACAGCTTCTACCTGATCTTCGTAGGCGCGCCCGCCCTCTTCCCAGAACGTGGTCTGGTAATCGGAGCCTTCGTAATTGCAAATGGGAGGTTGGGTCATACGTGATAAGATGGGAGACGGAGGACGGAAGGCCGATGACTCTCGTCGTCTGTCTTCCGTCCTCCGTCATTTGTGATTGTTTTGAATGCTAGGCTTCCGGCGTATTTGTGCCGTTGTAGCCGCGCCCCAAGCCGCGATAGATAAAGTTGAGTGCTTTCATCTCATCGGGGTCGTAGATGTTACGGCCATCGAAAATGACTGGCTGCTTCATGCTTTCGCGCAGTTGCCGGCGGTTGAGTTGTTTGAACTCGTTCCACTCAGTGTTGACCATCAGTGCGTCGCAACCTGCCGCCATCGAGTAAGGATCGTTGTACATTTCGACATCCGGCAAGAGTGGGGCGGCAACTTCCATCGAAACGGGATCATAGCCGCGCACGGTTGCGCCTGCGGCAATGAGTTGCGTGGCAATGTCAATCGAGGGAGCATCGCGCATATCATCGGTGTTGGGCTTAAAGGCCAGCCCCAACATGCCAATGATCTTGCCCTTGACATCGCCGCCAAGCATTTGGATCACGCGTTCAACCGCCATTGGTCTGCGGTCGGCGTTGATGTCCATGACAGCATGTAATAACTGCGGATGTTTGCCTTTTTCTTCGGCCATGTGCGCCAGGGCAAGTACATCTTTGGGGAAGCAGGAACCGCCATACCCCAGACCCGCGTTCAGGAAGTGATGTCCAATGCGCTCGTCGTAGCCCATGCCGGTAGCGACTTCAGTCACATCGGCGCCCAGGGCTTCGCAAATATTGGCGATTTCGTTGATGAAAGAAATCTTGGTTGCCAGAAAGGCATTGGAGGCGTACTTAATCATCTCGGCGGTGCGCAGATCGGTAATCACGATGGGCGCGCGCAGCGGCAGGTGCAGTTGAGCCACTTTATCGGCGGCATCGCGGTCGAGCGAGCCAAGTACCGTGCGGTGCGGGTTCATGAAATCGAAAATAGCTGAGCCCTCGCGCAAAAATTCGGGGCAGGATACCACCGAAAAGGGAGTGGCTTCAGGTTGATTCCGTTTGACAATTCCGGCCACCCAATCGCCGGTGCCAACTGGCACAGTAGACTTATTGATAATCACCAACTCGCTGCTCATATGCCTGGCAACATCACTGGCGGCCGCCTCAACATATTGCAGATCGGCTTCACCATCGACCCCTGAGGGAGTTCCGACAGCAATGAAGACAAACTCGGTGTCTCCATCTAGCCCTTCTTTATAGGACGTAGTGAATGTCAGTCGGCCTGATTTAACATTACGTTCGACAAGTTCTTCAAGGCCTGGTTCGTAAATGGGCATTTCACCATTTTTCAGGCCTTCAATTTTTTCTTCGCTAATATCCAGTGCGATAACGCGATTGCCAAGATCGGCAAAACCGGCGGCTGTAATTAACCCTACATAGCCGACACCGACAACACAGATTTGTTTCATAGTGATTGATCCTCCAGAACGCGAAGTGACAGTTATGTACTGCGCAGAATACTGCAAAATCTTACCATAGGCTGTGCTATTGCGCACGAGTACCCATGCGCAAGGTCATTGACATGCAATGACCTTAATCACTTGTAGATTGGATAAATATACTCTAAAATATAACCGATAAATTTTATCCGTAAGACCAAATATAGGAAAATATCTTATGCAAATCACTCGCCAGGCAGACTACGCGGTACGAGCCGTTTATTATCTCACGACCTTGGGACCAGGCAAACGGGCGGCAACTAGCAAAATTGCCGAAAAACAACATATTCCGGCCTCATTTTTAGCAAAAATTGTATCCCAATTATCCGTAGCCGGGTTATTGCACACCTCGCGCGGCGCCCGTGGCGGCGTTTCGTTGGCACGCGATCCCCAAGAAATCAGTTTATTGGATGTTGTCGAAGCGATTGACGGCCCAATTTTGCTGAATGAATGTGTTGGCGATGATGGGGTTTGCACGTTTAATGATATTTGTCCCATGCGCCCGGTCTGGTGTGAAGCGCAAAAGAACCTGATTGATCGCCTCAGCTCGACGCATTTCTCTACATTTTCGCCGAAAGAAGAAGCACCGGAAGCATAACTCCTCACCGAGCGAAGTTTGAATCTCCTGCCCCTCCTGGCGTATAATATCCGGGAGGGGTTTATTCTTAATTTACTACCCTCACCCCTGCCCTCTCCCATAGGGAGAGGGTTAGGGTGAGGGCAAATTCACTACGGAGGCTCTAATGTCCCAAGCGCGCGTTGTTCATCCGCCACGCGGCACCCAACTGACCTGTAAGAACTGGCTCATTGAAGCGGCCTACCGCATGATCCAGCATAATCTCGACCCCGAGGTAGCTGAAATTCCCGAAAAGCTGATCGTCTACGGTGGGCGCGGCCAGGCGGCCCGCAACTGGGAGTCGTTCGATGCTATCCTTGAATCGCTCAAAAATCTTGAAGAAGATGAAACCCTGCTGGTCCAGTCGGGCAAGCCGGTGGCTGTATTCAAATCGCACACCGATGCGCCGCGCGTCCTCATTGCCAACTCCAACCTGGTCCCGGCCTGGGCCAATTGGGAACATTTCGACGAACTCGCCGCCAAAGGGCTGATGATGTACGGGCAAATGACCGCCGGTTCGTGGATTTATATTGGCACACAGGGCATTCTGCAGGGAACCTATGAAACCTTTGGCGCGTTGGCGCGTCAGCGGGGCTGGGAATCGTTGAAAGGCAAGTTCGTACTCACGGCGGGTTTGGGCGGAATGGGCGGCGCGCAACCCCTGTCCGTGACCATGAACGAGGGGGTATGCCTGTGTGTGGAAGTAGACCCCGCCCGCGCCCATCGCCGCCAGGAGATCGGCTACGTGGACGTGGTGGTGGATACCCTTGAAGAAGCCATGACCCTCGTCGAGGAGGCGGTTGCCAACGAAGAGCCAAAATCCATCGGCCTGGTCGGCAACGCCGCCGATATTTTCCCCGAACTCGTCACCCGCGGCATCATCCCCGATGTGGTCACCGACCAGACCTCAGCCCATGAAGCCCTGATGTATGTACCCTCCAGTCTGAGTGTGACTGCCGCCGACGAGATGCGCGCCTCAGACCCCCAAGGCTATAAAGCGATGGCGCGTGAATCGATGGCAAAGCACGTTGAAGCCATGCTGGCCTTCCAAAAAGCAGGCAGCGAAGTGTTTGATTATGGCAATAATTTGCGCCAACAGGCTTTTGATTATGGCGTTTCCAACGCCTTCGATTTCCCCGGGTTCGTTCCTGCCTATATTCGTCCGTTATTCTGCGAGGGCAAAGGGCCATTCCGCTGGGTAGCGCTTTCGGGCGATGTGGAAGATATTTACCGCACCGATGAAGCAATCCTCGAACTTTTCCCCGACGACGAGCATCTGCACCGCTGGATCAAAATGGCACAAGAGAAAGTGCCCGTACAGGGCTTGCCCTCGCGCATCTGCTGGCTGGGCTATGGCGAGCGCGAAAAAGCGGGGCAAAAATTCAATGAACTGGTCGAGAAAGGCATTGTCAGCGCGCCCATCGCCATTGGCCGCGACCATCTTGATTCCGGTTCGGTGGCCTCCCCAAACCGTGAAACCGAGGCTATGCTCGATGGTTCCGATGCGGTTTCCGACTGGCCGATTCTAAACGCCCTGATTAACGCCGTGGGCGGCGCAACGTGGGTTTCTTTCCATCATGGGGGCGGCGTAGGGATGGGCTACTCGCAGCACGCCGGGCAGGTGATTGTAGCCGATGGCACGCCCGAAGCCGCGGTGCGCCTCGCGCGGGTGCTGACCAGTGATCCCGGTATGGGCGTAGTGCGCCACGCCGACGCGGGCTATGAAATTGCGATAGATGCCGCCAAACGACATGGCATCAAAATGCCAATGTTGAAATAGACGAAAAATAAAAAGAGCGCCGCTAGCGGCGCTCTTTTTATTTTTCAGTATACAACTTCCACGGCTCATCAGGATGATAATGAACCACCGTCCGCTGTGGGAATAGCGTCATAATTTCGTTCGTAGAGCGCGGGCCGCGGTGATAAACGAATACAAACGGCGCATCGAAAAAGGGATTGCTTAATTCGAGCAGGGCGGCGTACTCGCGCCAATTTTCCGGGTGTACAATCACTAACGCCGGGGTTAGTGCCTGAGCATCAACTGTTAAAAAGGGTTGCAGAGCGGCGCGTTCGATGCCATACAACCCGCGCAGTGAACCGATACGAATCGGCGAATAAAACACTGCACTCATCGCCACCAGCAGCGCAACCAGTCCAGTCACGACCAACGGGCGCGCCATCTTCCAACCCGAAAAACGCTGCGGCCAGCCTGCCAGCCTGTCGATGCCAGCCGCACTCAGCAATACCAGCCCTGGCAGGGCTTCGTAATAATAGCGCGGCCCGAAGAGCCACGCCCCCACCCAATAGGCGGCATAAATCAGTACAAGCACGGGGAAAATGCTGACGAGCAGCCAGATTTTGCCCTGGCCCCCTGAGGGCGGGGGGAGAGGGGAGGGGTGAGGGCGAAGCAGCGCCCACAGGCCAAACGGAAAGAAAATCCACGAGAGCTTGCCCCAGCCGAACAGGTCACTCAGCCCGGCATGCAGGCTAAATTTGGTATTTGTCCAGGCATATTTCAAGTTATGCCCGTCGGCAGTCACGCCAAACCCCGGCCCAAAGCCCAGCCTGTCATACGGCCACCACAGGGTATAGGGATTGGTCAGTGCGTTGCCGGTGACGGCGTACTGCCACAACAGATGCAGACTCCCGACGAGCAGAGCGACAGTGCCAATTACCAGCACGCGGCGGCGGATATTCTGAGGGCCGCGCCACAACAGAATCAGCCCGTGGATGCCAAAGGGTAGGGCGATTCCCAGGGCTGTCAGGGGGCGGCTCAGGGCCAGGACCCCCAGGGTAAGTGCCGCGCTCAAGGTGAGCAGCCAGCCCCGAGCTGAGTCCGACTCATCCAGCGCCTCGAGCCAGAAAAGTGCAAATCCTGCGCTGAGTACCAGCCCCCAGGCGTGAGAAAGCAGTGCGCTGGAATTCATCAAAAAGAAAGGGGAACTTAGTAACAGAGCCGCTGCCAGCAGAGCGATGCGCTCATTGAGTAGTTTTTTCCCCAGCCGATACGTCAGCCAGATGCCCAGCCCGGCCAGAAACGGGTTGACCCAGGCGCGCAGCCCCAGGCGCTCGCCAAGCGAGAGTACCACCGGCCAGCCGAGGGGATATTTACCAAAACGCTGCCCGTTGTGATCGACGACGAAGGGCACCAGAAAACTTTTGGGGTTGTCGGGGGAGGGGGTGGTGAGTTGGCCGCGGGCAATGACCTGCGCCTGCCAGACGTAGGCAAATTCGTCTTCAAGATGCGGAATGTCTTCGAAGATATTGAGCGCGATCCAGCCGGTAATTAGGGTGGCGAGGGCGCTGAGGGCGAGGGCGAGCCAATCGGTGCGGGACATGCGTTAAACCTTAACGCAAAGGTGCAAAGATGCAGAGTCGCAAAGAAAAATATATAAAATCTTTGCCCCTTTGCCCCTTTGCCCCTTTGCGTCTTTGCGTTAAAAATCATGCGGCAATTTCTTTGAGCGCGGCTAGAGCTTGCTCATGTAAAATGCCATTGGTAGCGCAGATGCCGCGCGTGTTGGCGAGGGTACGGCCGAGGCCGAAATTGAGTTCTTGCCCGTGCAGATCGGTGACGCGGCCTCCGGCTTCTTCGGTGATGATCGAGCCAGCGGCTTGATCCCAGATTTTTTCGCGGTAGTCGGGGCGGCTTTTAGAAAGCATCCGCAGGTAGATTTCGCCGCCGCCGGAGGCCAGTACGGCGTATTTGGCCTGACTGTCCATGCGCACGGCCTGGGCCTGCACGCCGAGTGCTTCGGCAAAAACATCCATTTTCGTGACGTTGGTATGTCCGGACTCAAATGAGCGCATCAGTCGCGCTTGTGTGGGATCGGCCTGTGTAGAAACGTGAATTTGGGTGAAGTCGGTGTTGCTGCCGTTGAGGAACGCGGCCCAGGCTCCCTGACCGCGGGCGGCAATGTAGATGCTGCCGCCCTCACCCCCGGCCCCTTCGCGAAGCACACCCGCCAGGGTGCTCCCCGCGGGAAATGGAAGTTGAGGGCAGCCTAATGCGCCGATTTGAACTTTGCCGTTTTCGACTAACGCTAACGCCACAGCATATTGATCGCCGCGCAGGAAGCCTTTGGTGCCGTCAATGGGATCGAGTGTCCAGAAACGCGGCGCCGATTCGGCAGAGCCGCGGTCAATCCAGTTGCAGACTGTTTCGGGGGTAGCCCCCTCAGTGAAGCGGCTGACGAAATCGGTGATGCGCGCCAAAGTATCTTTTTCTTCGGGGGTTTGCAGGACAGCCGAATCTTCTTCACCGACCATTGGGTCGTTGGGGAAGTGCTGGTCGAGCAGGTAGCCTACTAGCGCCTGTGCGGCGAAATCGGCCACGGTGACGGGAGAGCGGTCGTCTTTTGTGAGGGCAGGCGAGATCATCTCGGCCTGAACTTGTTGTACGAGTTCAGAAGCCTGCCGCACAGCGTGAAGGGCAAATTTTATTTCGGGGGTGTTTGTGTTGAGCATGGTATTCCTTATTTAACGCAAAGGCGCTATGGTGCAAGGGCGCAGAGTTTTTTATAGATTGTTGACGACACGGTGAATACCATTTTTTACGAGTCTTTCACCGAAGTTGATGACCATACCCAGTTTGACATTTGTCAATCGCAGGTAAGTGAGTAATTGAGCTTCAAATATCTTGTTGTATTGAGATGTTGATTTTATCTCGACAATTACTAATCCACCAACCAGTAAATCGAGACGAAGCGGGTTTCCTAATTGTTCCCCTTTATAGACTATGGGAATGATTTTTTGTTGTTCAACTGAGATGTCGCGTTGCTGAAGTTCCCAAATCATCGCTTCTTCGTAGACACTTTCCAGCAATCCTGGTCCACCAAGTGTACGATGAACTTCAATCGCTGATTCAACAATCACACGGCTAATCTCATTTTCCTTCATCATTTCACCCTATATTTTTTAACGCAAGGCCACAAAGATGCAAAAACGCAGAGCTTTTTTATTTTTCCTTTGCGTCTTTGTTCCCTTGCGTCTTTGCGTTAAATCTCTTGTGCTGTATCTAACACGCCTGTAAGATCATACGGCATTGCGCCTGTGATGCGGACGGGGGTCATCGCTCCGATGGGGAGATCGTCTTCGACGATGACCATGCCGTCAATTTCGGGAGCGTCGCGATAGCTGCGTCCCAATGAGATGCCATCGCCCTGGCCTTCGATGAGCACATCCAGGCTGGCACCGACAAGGCGCTGGTTGCGGGCCAGTGAAATGGCTTGCTGCCGCTCCATGAGCTGCTCCCAACGGGCTTGTTTCACATCTTCGGGAACAGGATCACCCAAAGGCTCGCTGGTTGTGCCCGGTTCAAAGGAGAACTGGAACGCGCCAACGCGGTCAAATTGAATCTCGTCAATGAAATCCAGCAAGGTTTTAAATTCGGCATCGGTTTCGCCGGGATAGCCTACAATGAAGGTCGTGCGCAGAGCCAGATCGGGCATAGCAGCGCGCATTTTCTCCAGGGTACGGTAGACCCAGTTCATATTGGCGGGGCGGCGCATCCGGCGCAGGGTATCAGGGTGGGCGTGCTGCAGAGGCATATCCAGATAGGGCAGCACTTGTGGATTTTCAGCCATAACTTCGATGAGTTCATCAGTGACATAGCCAGGATAGGCGTAGAGCACCCGCAGCCAGGGTACATCAGGGACGGCGGCGCTCAACTCGTCGAGCAGGGTTGCCAGACCGTTGCGCATGCCGAGATCGTGGCCGTAATCGGTGGTGTCCTGGGCGATCAGGTTGATCTCGTACACGCCCATCTCTTGCAGCGCGCGCGCGTCGGTCAGAATCGCCTCCATAGGACGGCTGACGGCAATACCCTTGATGAGCGGGATGGCGCAAAAAGCGCATGGGCGGCGGCAGCCATCGGCAACTTTCAGGTAGGCGCTGCCTCCTTGCACGTTGACGCGCTGCGTCCCGGCATCGTCGCGGCCTACGTCGGCGACATCGGGCAGATGGTAGAGCGGGCCAGGGTGTTTGCCATCGCGCAATTGGCTAACGACATCGAGAATATCCATCCAGCGGCGCGTGCCAAGAATGCCATCAATGCCAGGGACTTGTTCAATAACATGCTGGCCGTAGCGTTGCGTCAAGCATCCGGCGGCAATCAACACCTGACCGGGTTTCTTTTCGGCGGCCAAGTTTTGCAAAGTTTGCAACGATTCGTCTTTGGCCGGACCAATGAATCCACAGGTGTTGACGATGAGTACTTCGGCCTCGGCAGGTTCATCGGTGGGTGCAAAGTGGTCTTGCATCAGCAACTGCGCCATCGAGTCGGAATCGACTGTGTTTTTGGCGCAGCCAAGGGAGATCAGGTGGAAGTTTTTTTGAGTAAGGGGCATAATAACCAATCACTTAAAATTGATTCAATCTCAGTATAACCAAATGATAAAAAGTGCGTAGAGATTGAACCAATTTGTCGTATCCGTCTACGGACTTTGCGTTCCGCGCGGCGTGCGTGTAACCCGCGGGGTGCGCGTTGGGGTGGGCGAAATAGTTGGCGTGGGGGTAATCAGGCCATCGGGAGCCAGGATAAAATTGACAACTTCATTATCGCCGCCCAGCACGCCCAATTCCACACCGTTATAGGTCACTTGCAGGGCTGCCGCATCTCCGCTGAGAACTTCGATGCTTTTTTCCCCGGCGAAGGTTTGAATGCTGCCGGGCGCGAGACGTGCATTAAAGGCAATTTTTCCATCTACAATCACGCGCACAAAAGCGCGCCGCCGGGTTGAAACCTGCACTTGTACAGCCCCTTCGATAATTTCATTCGCCGGATCAGCTGGATTATTTGCCCCGGTAATGCCGCCAACCACCGTTTCGGCAGCCACATCAATCAGAGATGGCACGGTAGCGGTTGCGCTAGGTTCAACCGAAGGTGTAGTGGAGGGCAGCAACACATCAGCGATTGAGGGTGCGGTGGGCTGGGGTGTTTCTGGCAGGTTGCGCGCGGCAGAAATTTGCAATCCGGCCCAGAGTATAAAGGTGATCACTGTGAAAACAATCATCCCGCCAATCAACATTTCGCGCGAGAAAAAGCGCCGTATTGGTGTAAGCGGTTTCACCGGAGCGCGTTTGGGACGTTGTTCGGTGACATTATTTTGTTTTTGCTCTGCCTTGCGTTCGCCTAATTGTGCCTGTAATTTTTCGGCATAGCGCAGCAGCATGGGTTCGGGGTCGAGGCTGAGAAACTCGGCGTAGTTTTTTAACATCCCGGTGCCTTGTACGGCAGAGGGCAAGTCATCCATATCGCCGCGCTCTAAAGCCTGTAAATAGTGCAGCCTGAGATGTGTGTGCCGGGCGACATCGTCGAGAGATAGCCCCAGGAGTTCGCGCTGATTTTTTAGCGTCTCACCAACTTTAATGAAATTTGTTTCTGCTTCTTGTGTGGGGGTGATTTTTGCAGACGACTTAACATCGGTAGGCTTGTCTTCTGCTAGGCTTGCCTGAGGCGGCATTAACGCCATCAGGGCATCTTTTTCCAAAGCCTCGAAAAGCGGGATAGTATCCAGGTGCAAATAACCGGCATAGGCACGCAGAAAACCGCGCATCTGCACACGCGATGGCAGCGCGTCGAAATTTCCGGCTTCCATAGCGCGTAAATAATGTAAACCAATATGGGTTTCTGCCGCCGCTTGTTCAAGCGTTAATTTCAGCGCTTCACGCGCCAGGCGTAATTTATTGCCAACCGCTGCACTCATGGGAAGTATTATATCGGAAATCTGGCGCTTTGATATTTTGTGTGGGTGTCTCTACCGTACATTTGCACCCTGTGGCTCAAAAATAGGTCGCGGATGACGTGGATCGGGCAGATTTTCACGGATTTTTTGTTTTATTGTATGGGTCAATAGTAGCTTGAATAGCGAAACCATCGTTGTCATTCCGAGCGCAGCGAGGAATCCCTTTGAAGCGGGTTGATTCATCACTTGCATAGGCGCTTTTCAACGTTCCGGCTAAGGGATTCTTCACTCCGCTGCGCTCCGTTCAGAATGACGCGTGCTCAAGCTTTGGTTGATGATTACAGATTTTTTGTTTTATCTGCGAAAATCCGTTGGTTCCGCGTCATCCGCGTTCCGTTTTCACAGATATACGGGAGAGAAGTGCGAAAAAAACGGACACGCATAAACATGGATTGAGGTGAGATTTATAGGAAAAACAAAAAAAGGCCAGAGGCGGTTACACCACTCCGGGCCTTTATAATGCTGATCTTGTGATTTACGGTTTAGAGCTGATCGAGAATATCATCCACGCTGGGCGGGGAATCGTCATCGACGCCTTCATCCGATTCCACTTCATCAGGTTCCACTTCATCGAGATAGACGACTTCGGCAGCTTCGTCCTCATAGGTGAGTTCTTCCCTGGCTTCAGCTTCCGCAACCGCGGCTTCGGGGCTTTCACCTTCGCGATGGACAATCACCTCAATGGCGGGGATCAGGTCGACAGTCAGACGAACTTCAATGCTGTGGGAGCCAATCGTGCGCAAAGGCTGAGCATCAATCTGGCTATGGCTGATTTCCACACCCACTTCCTGAGAAAGCGCTTCAGCGATCATACGCGTATTGACGGAGCCATACAGACGGCCAGTTTCACTGGCGCGCACCGGGAAGGTCAGAACCACTGCTTGCATCTGTTCGGCAAGGCCACCCAGTTCTTCGTTGAGTACCGAGCGTTGCTTATCAGCTTCGACACGGATATTATCCACCATTTTCAGCGCACCGGGGGTAGCCAGCACAGCCAGTCCATGGGGGATTAAATAATTACGGCCGTATCCATTGGCAACTTTTTTAACGTCACCGGCACGGCCAAGTTTGTACACATCTTGCAAAAGTAATATTTTCATTTGTTCAAGCCCTTTCGTTTGACTTTGCTAATTTACGACGAAAGTAGCCAGAAAATAGGGGTATGTGGAGAGCTTTACTCTCCACATACCCCTATTTTCGGAAGTCTTTTCGCCGTAAATTTAGTTGATTTTCCCGGGCGAAGGGTACAACGCACCGAGCGGCGGGATTTTACCAGATGAATGGGAACCCGTCAACGGAAGCGTTCGTCCGAGCGTTTCTCAGCAACCGTATTTCTAGGCTTGCTCATCCAGCCGGTGCGCACGGTTTCATCAGGTTCAAAGGCAGGAATATAGGGCTTGATATCGAGTAGGGGCGTGCCGTCGAGAATATCTACATTTTCGATGTGTAAAATATTTTCTTGGGATTTAACCAATCGGACGATGGATAACCCGATGGGATTTGGCCGCCGAGGGGCACGCGTGGCGAACAGGCCCCGGGGCTGATCATCGAGAAAGGGCGTGACGCGCAGCCCGAAGCCCTGCGAACGATGCAAATGATACAACAAGATGATATGCGAAAATCCATCCAGATCGGCCAACCCGGACTGGAATTCAGGATACACCTCCACTTCCCCGCGGATACCTTGTGCTCCAGTGGGTTGGATGGGCATGCCCTCGATTTCGGTAAATGGGCTATGGATGATGCCGATAGGGATGTAAGTGATTGTCATACGCTGCGCTCCTGACGACAGAAGACGGAGGACGGGGGACAGGTATTCAACCCGGTCTCCCGTCCTCCGTCCCCGGTCTTCCGTCCTCTGTCACCGGTCTGTTTTAAGCTCTACTACGTCGCCTTCAGCGAGCACATACTCGCGGCTGACCATTTGCCCCTCAAAGGCTGTGCTGCCCCACACACGCGCTGATTTGAGATTCTCTTTAAAGTCCTGATGCACTTTTTCGGCAAAATCTTCCACGGTGCTGCCGTGTAGGAGCACAAAGGGCAAGTTGAAGTTGGGGTCAGCTCCGGGAGGGCGCGAGTAAACGCGTATAATACCCAAATTTCTGTAAACCACCTGTGCCAAACGACCAAAATTGCGCGCTTGCATCACCGAGATGGGAATCAACGGGCATTCCTCTCCTTCAAGCAGTTCACACAAGACTTCAAAGTCTTTGTCTTGCGCGTCGGTATCGGTTTTATTGACCACACCGATGATTGGCATGATCTTCATGCGCAATTCGTCTTCATACTGATCGCGCAAATATTCGGGCACAATACGACGCTCGGCCAGCAAGGCCAGGGTATCTTCGATCTGGCCGATGGGGTCAGCCAGCAAATCGACAATCAATAAGGCCAAGTCGGCGCGGTGGATGAGATTGAAGAGTTCGGGGTCTACAAAATCGGCATCCAGGGGCGGAGTGTCGAGGAGTTGCACCTGGATATTCTCGATTTGCCACATCCCCGGGGTGGGCACCCAGGTGCTGAAGGGGTAGGCTGCCACCTCGGGGTTGGCATTGGTCAGCGCTGCCACCAGGGCAGATTTCCCTGCGTTGGCAGGTCCCAACACCACCACTTGTCCCGCCCCCTCCGAATCGATATGATATGCAGAACTTTGCCGCGCCGCGCCTTGGCCCCCTTCGGAGGCCGTCCTCAATTTCGAGAGCTTGCGCCGCAGATCAGCCCGCAGATGATCGGTGCCCTTATGCTTGGGCACAATGCTGTACATCTCTTCCAGCCAGGCGATGCGCTCGTGGTTGGTAGTTGCCGCGCGGAATTGTTTCTCGGCTTTGGCGTAGTCGGGAGGGAGATTGGTAGGCATAGGCAATTAAGACTGGACTGGTTTTTCGAGTAGCGCTCCGAACGGCGGTACGTTGAAAAACCTGTCCAGTCTGGTAAATCTACGCAATCACACCAAGCTGGCGGCCAACACGCAAGAAGGCCTCCAGCCCTAGATCAAGGTCTTCCTTCTCGTGCGCCGCGGAGATCATCACCCGGATGCGGGCTTTGCCGCGCGGCACGGTGGGGAAGCCCAGCGCCATGCCAAATACGCCCGCTTCGAAAAGTTTGCGGCTGAATTCCTGCGCCAGTGGCGCTTCACCGAGCATCACGGGCGTGATCGGGGTGACGCTTTGGCCGGTATCGAAGCCCAGGGTGTTCATTTCGGTCTTGAAATAGTTGGCATTATCCCAAAGTTTATCAACCAGCTCGGTGGATTCTTCGAGCATGTCCACAGCTTCGAGGCAGGCCGCCACATCGGGGATCGTCATCGCCGACGAGAACAAAAAAGGCCGTCCGCGCTGCCTGAGCCACTCGACCACCTTGGCGTTACCGGCCACCACGCCGCCCATCACACCAAAGGCTTTTGACATGGTGCCAACTTCAACATCGACTTTGCCATGCAAATTGAAGTGATCGACGATACCGCGGCCACCTTTGCCAACTACGCCCTCGCCGTGGGCATCATCAACCATCAGGATAGCCTCATAATTCTGAGTCACGGCATAGATTTCATCCAACGGGGCCAGATCGCCATCCATGCTGAAGACGCCATCTGTGACCACCAGCGCCCGCCGGAAATTTGCTCGATGCGCCTTGAGTTGCACTTCAAGATCGGCCGCATTAGCATGTTCGAAGGCAATAATCTTGGCCCGCGACAGGCGGCAACCATCGATGATGCTGGCATGGTTGAGCGCGTCGGAGAAAATGGCATCTTCTTTACCCACCAGCGCGGGGATGACAGCCAGATTGGCGGTGAAGCCCGATTGGAAGGTGATGGCCGCATCAACACCCTTGAACTCAGCCAGGCGTTGATCCAGTTTGACATGCATATCCATTGTCCCGGCAATGGTGCGTACCGCGCCGGGACCGACGCCATATTTATCCATTGCCTTTTTAGCCGCTGCCACCAGCCGGGGATGATTGGCTAACCCCAGGTAGTTGTTGGAGCAAAAATTGAGCGCCTTTTTGCCATCCACTACCAGCCAGGCGCCTTGTGGCGAACTCAGCGTGCGGATATTGTTGTAAAGCCCGGCGTTGTGCAGGTTTTGTAGTTCTTCGTCAATCCAGGTCAATTTGTCGGTCATTGGCTCCTCGTTTCAGGTGGAAAAGTAGCAGGTTGCAGGTTGCAGGTTGAAGGTTTTAACGCAAAGTCGCAGAGTTTTTATCTTTTTTTCTCTGCGTCTTTGCTCCCTTGCGCCTTTGCGTAGAAAATAAGTTGTTGTTTTTTTGCCCGCGGTAATTTTTTGATAGCACGTTCGCGCTGGAGGGCCGCGGAGCGATTGGTCTGCGGCTCTACATACACAAGTTGCACTGGACGCCGCGTTTTCGTGTAACGCGCCCCGCGTCCGGCGTTATGCGCGGCCAAACGGCGCTGTGGATCGGTCGTCCAGCCGGTGTAGAGCGTGCCATCACTGCATTCAACGATATAACAGTAGGCTTCGTTCAATCGTTACTCTTCGCGGCGGGGTGGTTTGCCGCCAAAACGCAGTAAATCGCTAAAGACACTTTTGGCAACGGGTGTTTCAAGTTGGGGACGGTCTTCAGCGCTCCAATCGGCTTCCAGGCGCTCTTGCCACCACTGCTCACGCCCTGCGTAGGCACGTTCCAGGCGTTCGGCGAGAGCATCGTAATCGTCATGCTGAATATCTTCACGCAGCGCCTGTAACGCAGCGATAACGCTGCCTAACATCCGCAATGTATTTTCCTGGTTGAGTCTGGCGATGCTGGTGAGTGAGGCCGAATCGCCAAAATGGGCAATCGGGCCAGATACTTCGGCGTAGGCGCGCCCGGCCAGTTTGCGAGCTTCGCGCCACCCCGGCTGATCGACAGTGGCGTTGAGCAGCGCCGCGCCCAAAAATTGGGGCATCACATGTGTAGCGGTCATAATACCGTCTAGTTCGACGATGTCGGCAAATAGTGGCGTAGCCTCTATCAGGCGCACAAGATCGGCAGCCAGTTTGATGGCTTTTGAATTACTCTGTGGCGAGGTAGAAATAGCAATAATGCCACCGCGGAAAAGATCGGCACGGGCGGCTTCAATCCCCTTTTGGTCGCTGAGTAAATACTGTTGGGCTACCGAAGGGGTCAGGCCTACATAGGCACAATTTTCCGGTAATGCCGCGGCCACCCACTCGGCGATGCGCGATTTCACCGGGGCTGTGTCCATCAAGATGGCTCCGCTCTTCATTGCCGGGGCGACTAACTCAATCATCTCGCAGACCGCATCAAGCGGCAGCGCGATAATCACCGCGTCGGCATCGGCAACGGCATCTTCTGCATAGCGCACGGTTTCGTCTACGGCGTTATGTTTTTTGGCCTGAGTCGCTATTTTCAGGTTAATGTCAAAACCAACGCGCCGAACAGGATTCTGGCCTTCGCCCAGCGCCATGCCCAGCGATGCACCGATCTGTCCCAGACCAATAATTGCCAGTTTTAATTTCATAAGTAGCCTTTCTAATGGCGATCATCTGCAGCTTGCAGTAATTTCAGCAGACGGTCTTCCGGTGAGTGTGGGTTATGTGTGGATATTTCTTCTTGATGACAGCGGATGAGCGTCACTGCTCCGGGGGTGGTGCCTGCCTCTTGCGCAAGATCAGCCCCCCAACCAGGATGCTGCGCAGCCACCACGAAGGGGCGTGCCAACCCTCGGGGTGGATTCACTCCCCAAGCCTGACTCTGCCGCGGGAAAAACCACTTCCCCAAAACAACAAAAACCCGCTCCCATAGGCACAGCGGGTAGCGGATTTTGCCAATATCATGCAGCAGGGCGGCAATCAGCAGATCGGGGTTGGTATGGCCCTCCTGCTGGAGTGTTTGTAATACGCGCAAGCTATGACGCTGTTCGCTGGCCTGCAAGCGGGAAAATAACGTCATTTGCGCGGGAGTCAACAACTCGGATGCGCTTTGTTTTTGGTGTTGGGTAAGGGGGGCGGCGCTGAACGCAAACCAGAATTGGCGCGTTCGATAGCGAATGCCGTTCATTAGAAGCCTACCAGAAGCCTGTACAAGAACCGGAGCGGGGGGAAGATGATCCACTGAAATAGATCAATACCGATATACGGGCCGCCGACGATGACCAGCATCAAGATCATGGGGCCATAGGGGCGCATCTTTGCTAAAACATCTTTTCCGGCGGGCGGCAGTAGATAATCGGCAATTTTATCGCCATCCAATGGTGAAATGGGCAGCAGATTGAAGAGCATCAATAATAGATTGATGAAGACGAAATCGTATAACAACTCGGATACCGTGGCAAGCGCAAAATTGCCAGGATATACGGCATAGGCAGCGTTCAACCCCAGGCGTAAGGGGAGCGCGGCGACAATCGCCATAAGCAAGTTCGACATCGGCCCAGCCAGCGCCACCCACATCAGCGCGGCAGGTGAGCGACGCTGTAACGCATAGGGGTTTACCTGCACGGGTTTTGCCCAGCCAAATCCGGCCACAATCAGCATCAGCGATCCTAACGGATCGAGATGCGCCGCCGGGTTGAGGGTCAGCCTTCCGTTGAGACGCGGGGTATCATCGCCAAAATAATTTGCTGTCCAGGCGTGGGCGAATTCGTGCACCGAAAAAGCGGTTGCTAAAACAATCAGGCGTGAGATCAGGGTTGTCAGGTCTAAATCTAGCATTCATCACCTCGTCAATAATGAAGTGGATTATACCATCAGGGCTTAATGCGAGTAAAATTAGCCATACCATCAACCCGCTTGCGGTAGCGGAATTCCACAAAAAAACCACACAGGAGCAAGCATCATGCCCGATCGGTTACAGCGATTTTCAAGAGAAGATATAGAAAAAATTCATGCGTCTTCAATGCGTATTCTGGGCGAGATAGGGGTGGTTTTTCAAGCGCCCGAAGCTTTGCAGGTTTTCAAGCAACATGGCTTTAAAGTAAACGGACAGACCGTATTTTTTAACCAGCATCAACTCACAAAAGCCCTGGAAACGGTGCCGCAACAGTTTGAAATCACGGCGCGCAATCCGGAGAAAAGCGTTCTTGTGGGCAGCGGCGATCCGGTGTTTGCGCCGGGTTATGGCGCACCCTTCATCACGGATGCCAATGGCACTCAACGCCAGGGCAAGCTGGATGACTATATCAATTTTTGTAAGCTTGTGCATACATCTGAGCATATCGATATGCTGGGTTACGAGATGATTGATCCCAGCGATGTGCCCTCTGAACATGCATACCTGTATATGATGCAGGCCAATCTGACCTATTCTGATAAACCCTTCATGGGGTCTGTGGTACCCGTGAGCGCGGCGCTGGATGCCATTGAGATGGCAAGTTTCTTGTGGGGCGGAAAGGAATTCATTCAAGACAAGTATGTCATCCTGCCGACAATCAACCCTATCTCGCCGCTGGTATGGGATGAGAATATGTCTGGAGCGATTGTGGCCTATGCAGAAAATAACCAGCCAATTATGTTTGAAAACCTGATGATGTCTGGCTCCACCGGCCCGATCACCCTGGCGGGCACGATTGTGTTGCAGAACGCCGAGATTCTTTCGGGGCTGGTGCTTACGCAATTGATTACCCCAGGGCTGCCCGTCATTTTTGGCAATATTCCCGGCATCACTGACATGCGCAGCGGAAATCTCTCCATCGGCGCGCCAGAGACTTCGATCTTTGTTTCGGCAAACGCACAGATGGCTCAATTCTACGGAGTCCCTGGGCGCAGCGGCGGCAATCTCACCGATGCCCACATTCCCGATATGCAGGCCGGGATCGAATCGGCGCTGTGTATGTTAACCGCCATGCGCTCTGGCACGACTTTCCTGCTGCATTCTTGCGGAATTCTGGGAGCTTATCTCTCGATGAGCTATGAGAAATTCATCCTTGATGAGGAGATCATCGCCATGGTCAAGCGCATACTACGCCCGGTGATAATCTCCGATACGACGATTGATTTCGATACCATCAACGAAGTCGGCGCTGGTGGCGAATTCCTTAGCCATCCCACAACTTTTGAACATTTTCGAGATGAGCATTTTGACACCACTTTGTTCAATCGTCTGGGGTATAACGAGTGGGTACAACAAGGCAAAAAAGATGCCATCACGCGGGCCGGAGAAATTTATAAAGCGCGCTTGGAGAGCTACGAAAAACCTGAACTTGACCCAGAGATTGAGAAGAGAATTAGCAACTATATTCAGGAAAAAGTATGTTGAAAATTGGAATTTTAGATACCTTCCCACCTAACGAAATCACCATCAATTGGAATCACACCCCCGTTGATGCATATATCCGCTTTCTGGAACAGGTTAGCCCGTCGTTTTCGTATACCGGGTATGCTGTTGCCCAGGGTGAGTTTCCTGCTACGCTTGATGCGTGTGATGCTTATCTGATCACAGGCAGCCCGCGCGGCGTTTATGATTCCGACCCGTGGATTGCCCAATTAATTAATTTTATTCAAGCGAGTTATCAGGCAGGCAAGAAACTGGTCGGGATTTGTTTTGGGCATCAAATTTTAGCGCATGCTCTAGGCGGGTATGCGGCCAAATCCGTAAAAGGCTGGGGGTTGGGTTTGAAAACGTTTAATGTCAGTGTCCAAAAACCCTGGATGGAGCCTGTGCCTGATTCGTGTTCCCTGTATTTCGTACATCAAGATCAGGTGACACAATTGCCGCCCGAAGCCGAATTACTCGGCGGCAATGATTTTTGCCCGAATCTCTTTTTCAGCATAGACGATCAAGTTTTTGGCATTCAAGGACATCCCGAATTCACGCCTGACCTGATGCGCGCGATTGTAAAGACGCGTGAAAAATTTGTGGGGGCAGAACCCTATGCTGAAGCGCTCGATTCGCTCGACAGCGGCACACCTGATAATCGTCTTTTTGCACAGTGGATTACAAAATTTTTAACTTCATAACACCAATCCTGCGGACTTCAGTGCATTTCAATCTTTATGCTTTGTGGGAAATATGTGGGTTATGTTGGGATAATGTGGGATAACAAAGCCAAACTCAGCAGCACAATCAACCCTGCAACCATCAACCAGCCAAACCAGTCGCCAAAATGAGTGTACATTGTCTCGCCTTCAACTGTATATGTCTCACCCAAGATTACGCCGCGCTGGTTGATCTCACCTTCGGCGGTAATGCGTCCGTAAGGATCGATCACCAATGAGATGCCGCTGGTCGTGCCCAGACCCATCGCCACGCGATTCTCCGCGGCGCGAAAAACCCCATCCGAAGCGTGGAATGGCGGGAAGTTGGGGTTGGCATCAAAATCATCATCAACGGTCATCAATACGATCTCTGCACCATTGCGGGCCAGCTCGCGCGTGATCTCGAGACGATGCCGATCCCAGCAGACAGCCAGACCAACTTCACCGTAGGGGGATGTGAAAACGGGATAATCGCGCGGCCCCGGCACGAATCCGGCGGCTTCTTCACCGGAAGTCGTGTTGATCTTTGCTCTCCGGCCGGATTCTACGCCCGCGGGAGATACCATCAACGCCGTGTCGTGCATCCCGCTGGGAGCATTCCACACCACATCGGCGACGATATAGCTGCCCATCTCGGTTGCTAATCCTTTGAGTTGATCCATGAAATAGGCATCATCCGCGTCTGCAAACTCATTCTCCGACCAGACAACAAAGTCGGGATGCTGATCAGCAACAGAGCGAGTAAGCACTGCATCCAAATCGAAAATGGCCTGCGATATTTCGGGAGAATTGGCTTTCGTGCCATCAAATTCGCCCGTCGCAAGAATATCAGGGGCCTGGTTGACTAAATCTGTCAGCGCAGCAATGGTGAAGGTATCATCAGGAGGCTTGGGAATAGAAAACGCTCCCCAACTTAGTACAACGACAACGAAAGCCAGAGCAGCTAAACTTGTTCTCAAGCTAACTCTCAAACCTTCTAGCTTTCCAACTTTCAACACGAAAAACACAATCGCCACATTCGCCAGCATGATGAGAAAACTCAATCCCGGAAATCCAGTAACGCTCAAAACCTGCAACGCAGGCGGGAAGCGCCAGGCGCTCTTGGCGAGCAGTACAAACCACCAGTCATCAACAACCGGGGCGATGAATTTGACGAATTCAATCGCCGACCATGCTACAGGCAACGCAAGCAGTTTGAACACCCCAGGAAGGCGCGTTTCCAGCCACACGCCCAGTTGGATGATTCCGGCGTAGAAGCTGCCCACAGCCAAAATCAAAAAGTAGCCCAAAATAGGTGGGAAAATGTCCGGATACCAGTTATGCACCCCAATGGACAGAATCACGCCAAAGGGGAGCGCGATCGCGAAATGCTGTTTGGTCGGCGAAACCGCGAGCACTAGCAGCAACGGCACGAGGGCAATCCATCCCAAAAAGGGGATGTCGAATCCCGGCATGGAAGCCGTGAGCAAAATCCCAGACAGGGTGGAGAGAAGCAATTTAGCCAAAATGGGCAATCTTACGAGTTTGGTTATAGCGTTACCTGACATTCTGTTCTCCTAAAGAGTGCTCTTCAAAAGTTCGAGTGTACTTTCTACTGCAACGTCACCCTGATGCGTTCCGGCGATATTTCCCTGAGCATCTAGCACAACTACGCCTGCCATCTGATTGACGTCCTTCAGGTCGGCAGCGTTAGTGACTGTGCCGTCCCAATCGGGCAAGATAAGTACATAATCTTCGGCGTTGAGGCCTTCGGGCAGCGCCGCGGCGGCTTCTTCATAAGAACTGCGCATGGCGCGCTCAGCAAAATTACGGAAGAGTTTCGGCACTGTGCGCAGGTCTACTACGTTGGCGATCAGTAGATTTTCCGCTTTGGTGTAAGCCTCCACAGCACGGATGGCGGCGTTCACCTGCGCGGCTTCTTCGGAGGTCTCCTGCGTGTGGAAGATCAGCACAGCGGGTTTGCCGATGGCTTTCAGGCCAATCTCGCGCCCGGAGCCAATCGCTTTGAGCATCACATTGGGGAGTTTCACCCCCGGCCCCTCTCCTTCAAGCGAGTTGGGAGTCTGACTCCCTCTCCCAGTGGGAGATGGCTGGGGTGAGGGGTCTGACATCTCAATTCCCGTCATCAAAACTACCTCTTCGCCATCCAGATAACCACGCACATGGCTGGCGGTCTCGCGCCCGGAGAGCAACGCCGCGCTCATGCCGCCTGCAAAAGTCCATGCACCTGCCAAAAAGAGATTGGGAATCGGTGTGGCCGCGTTCAGGCGGTTGAAGTACATATTCTCCACCGACTGCTCGGTGCCGTAGATGCTGCCTGCCGGATTGCGGCTGTAACGCCAATTGGTCAGCGGGGTGCCAATTTCTTTGTATTTTATTGCCTTTCGCAAACCAGGGATTAATTTTTCAGCGCGCTCAATCAACTCGTCGGCAGCGGCCTCTTTGAGTTCAAGATATTGCGGATTTTTACCATAATCCTTGAGTGAGCCGCGCGTGCCCCATTGATCAAAGCTATCCCAATGAGCCAACGAGAAAATTCCTAAAACCGAACCGCGCGCGGGGGAGCACGCCGGGTCCACCTGATCGTAATGCGTAATCGAAATTCCGGTGCGCTCGAACACTCCATCCAAAACGGCCCGGTAATCTTCTTCGGCCTGATAACTCTCGTTGACGAAGATTTCGTGATGCGGCCAGCCTTCCGCCTTGAGATCACGATCCAGCCCGAGGTAGACGATCAAGTTTGAGATAGCGGGCGGGGCGGACTCGATTTCGGCTTGATACTGCGCAGGAAGATGTTCACGCCCCACAAATTTGAGCAGCGTATCAGGTGCATTGGCGTTGCTGATGACCACATCGGCCTCGACGCGTAAACCCTTTTCGGTCTCTACAGCGACCGCTTTTCCATTTTGGATTTCTATGCGATTGACCGTTTGCCGATAACGAATCTCGCCGTCGTTGTCTTTGATGGCAGCCTCGATGGCGCGGCTCATCGCCATGCTGCCGCCTTCGGGGTAATACGCCCCGAAGAGATGATAACTGACCCAGGGGAAGATAAAGGTTGCTGCGTTAAGTTGAGCGGGTGGCAGGCCGTAATAGCCCCACAACGTCGAGAAGACAGCCTTGAGCTGCTCGTCGTTAATGAACCGCGCCATGAAATCGGCCCAACTCATGGACATGGTTGCCAGCATCTTGGGGTACACGGTGGGCATCCGCTCGATGGGGGGGCGCGTGCCGATGGTCGCATCTTCACCAAAACGGCGCACCTGCCAGTAAGTCTCGATCATCTCCGCGATCATGGCGCGAATACCATTTTTCTCGTGGGGGAAGTTGCGAATCAGTTCGGCTTCATAGGCTACCGGATCGGCGTGGGCGGTGATTTCGTGTTCGGGGAACTGCACGGTGTAAAAGGGGTCCATACGATGAAAGTGGACGCGCTCGGTCACGCCCAAATCTTTGAGCACAGGGTACGCCCAGCCGCCGGGTCCGGCGCCATCAATGGCATGCAGGGCAACTTCAAAGCGATATTTGCCGCGCCGGAATTCGTGGGCGTAGCCGCCAGGGACGCTGTGATGCTCGAGAACGAGAACTTTTTTGCCAGCTTTCGCAAGGTAAGCGGCAGATGAAAGCCCCCCCAGCCCCGCGCCGATGACAACAACATCGTATTTTTCTATGGTCATGTTTAGCTCCTTAGATAAGTATTGATATATAATTATTGATATTCATAAACAAAAAAAAGAGAGTGGTCTCGTAGGTGACAGTCACGCATAACGTGACTGTCACCTTTCGTTTTTACCACCCCTCCACCATCCCAATCGTCTCATCCAGCCAGCGGACGAACATCTCTTCGAAGAGTACGCCGAAGCGGCGCGTGGCATCCCAAAGCTCGGCATCTTTTTCTAACTGCGGCATCCCTTCCGCAATTTCCCGGATGAAAGCGTGGGTGGCGGTTTCGTAATGTTCCATCTGGCGCTGGTGCAGATCGCGCAGCAGGCGCAATTGGGTGAGCATTTTTTCTTTATCGCCGCCCGCCGAAAAGAAGAGTTTCACCAGCAAGCCTTCTTTACGCGGCTGAAGCTCCGTTTCGGGTTGCGCCAGCCAGTCGTTTAAGTCAGCGTAGCCTGCCTCGGTAATCGTGTACACGCGCCGGTCGGGTCGGTTTTCCTGGGCTTCAATGTGTGATTTTAGCAAATCCTCTTCTTCCAGTTTTTTCAGCGTGGTGTATATTTGGCTCTGTTTGGCGTGCCAAAAATTGGCTGTGGACTCGTCCATAAATTGTTTGAGTTCATAGCCGGTCATGGGGGTGTAGTTGAGAAAGCCAAGCAAGACATATTTGAGCATTGCATCATCCTTTATATATAAATAATTATATATAAAGCAATAATTTTGTCAAGCAGAAAACCCGTTTTCCTCACAAATTCATTCGATTTGGGGTATGATATAGCCACAATCGGTCGTCAGTGACCCGTATTCAGTTACCGTCTGGATGCTGACCACTGCTTACTGATAACTGGTTACTGAAGTCTGGAGGTTTCCATGCAACCTGATCTCACCCAAAATATTCTCGAATTGGTACGCCTGACAGCCACCAATCTGCCCCTGGATGTGGAAGCAAAACTTCGCGCCTCGCTGGCACAAGAAGAAGCGGGTTCGGCAGCGGCGGGCGCGCTGGATACGATCATCCAAAATGTGGAAATGGCGCGCGCTAACTCCACACCAATTTGCCAGGATACTGGCACGCCACTCTTTTATGTGCATTACCCCGAGGGCTGGAGCACGCGCAAACTTCGAGCGCAGATTCAGGCCGCGGTGGGGCAGGCCACCAAACAATCATACCTGCGCCCCAACTCGGTCAACGCCGTCAGTGGCAAAAATACGGGTGATAATTCCGGCGATGAGCACTATCCCACGATCCATTTTGAAGAAGTGAACGAAGACCAACCCCTGACAATCGAATTGATGCTTAAAGGCGGCGGCTGTGAAAATGTTGGCGCGCAGTACAAGCTGCCAGATAACAAACTCGGCGCGGGACGCGATCTCGAAGGGGTGCGTAAAGTCGTGCTGGATGCGGTTTTTCAGGCCCAGGGCAAGGGTTGCGCCCCCGGCTCGTTGGGCGTATCCATCGGCGGGGACCGCGGTTCGTCGTATCTGGCCTCCAAAGAAGCTTTGCTCGGCCAGATGGAAGAAGCGAACCCCGCCCCCGAGATCGCCGCATTGGAAAAACGCATTACTGGGGAAGCCAACCAGATGGGCATCGGCCCGATGGGCTTCGGGGGCAAAACCACTGTGCTGGATACCAAGATCAAAGGGCTGCATCGTTTACCGGCCAGCTATTTCGTCTCGGTTTCGTATATGTGCTGGGCCTACCGCCGCCGCAAAATGATTGTAGCAAATGACAAGGTAGCGTATTCGTAAATCAAAACAGGCGATCAGGGATTATCTAATCCCTGATCGCTAATCGGGGGAATGATTTCACAGCCGCGGCTTTTCCCGATACAATAACCCTATGGATAAAACCCAACGCCGATTATTTGTGCTGGCAGCCCTGTTTGTGGGATTCTACGCCCTGGCCTTGACACTCTCCCCGGCGGCGCGCGCCCGCGCCTGGGATGTAGATTACCGTATCGGGCATTGGCTGGGCTATGCGATCTGGTTGGTGGGTTTTGCTCTGGCAATGCGCGAGACCCCCCGACGCCTGCCCAAAAGTGATCCTCTGTTGTTGCCCCTTATCGCCCTGCTCAGCGGCTGGGGCCTGCTGACCATCTGGCGGCTGACCTTTACCTACGGCCTGCGTCAAACTATCTGGCTGGCGGTGGCTCTCGGCGCGTTAATCGCGGGGTTACGGTTGAAGAATCTGCTCGATGTGTTGCAACACTACAAATATATCTGGCTGACCAGTGGCCTGATCCTCACTGCCCTGACCCTGTTTTTCGGCACCAACCCCCTGGGCTACGGCCCGCGCCTGTGGCTGGGATGTTGTGGGGTGTACCTACAACCATCGGAACCGCTGAAGTTGTTGCTGATCGTTTATCTCGCCGCGTATTTGGCAGATAATCGGTTGAAGGTTGGCAAGTTGAAAGTTGAAAGTTCGCCCCCAAACCTTCAACCTTCAACCTTCAACATATTAACCCCCACCCTCATTATGACCGGCCTGGCATTGTTGTTGCTCATCGTCCAGCGTGATCTCGGTACAGCCTCACTCTTCATCTTCATCTACTCGGTGATGATCTTCCTGGCAACCGGCTGGCGCTGGATTCCTGTGCTGAGTACTCTGGGGCTGGGGTTTGCCGGAGTAGCGGGCTACCTGCTCTTCGATGTGGTGCGCCTGCGCGTGGATGCCTGGATCAACCCCTGGCTGGACCCCAGCGGGCGTTCCTACCAGATTGTGCAATCGCTGATCGCGGTTGCCAACGGCGGACTCTTTGGGCGCGGCCCCGGAATGGGCAACCCAAGTGTTGTCCCCGTAGCGCACTCCGACTTTGTCTTCGCGGCGATAGCGGAAGAAACCGGCCTGCTGGGGACATTGGGCCTGTTTGTACTGCTGGGGCTGATTGTACAGCGCGGTTTGCGCATCGCCCGCACCGCCAGCGATCCCTTCCGGCATTATCTGGCTGCCGGGCTGACAGCTTATATCGCCGCCCAGGGCATTCTGATTATTGGCGGCAATCTGCGCCTGCTGCCCCTCACTGGCGTAACGCTGCCCTTTGTCTCCTACGGCGGCTCATCACTGCTGACTTCGTTTATTGCGTTGCTAATACTTTTACATATTAGTGTGCCGGTTGAAGGTTACAGAATGAAAGTTGAAAGCTCGCCTTCAACTTTCAACCTTCAACTTTCAACCCTTTTATTTAGCGCCATCGCCGCCGCCGCCCTCGTCAATGGTTGGTGGGGCTTTGTACGCGGGCCTGATCTGCTCACTCGCACCGACAACCCGCGTCGCGCGATTGCCGATCTAACGGTGCCGCGCGGCGCGCTGCTCGATCGCAATAATACCCCCCTGGTCGAAACCGATGGCCAAGCCGGAGGCTACGCGCGCCGCGTCCACACTCCTGAGCTGGGCTCTCTGCTGGGATACAGCCATCCGGTTTATGGGCAGGCCGGTCTCGAAGCCACACTCGACCCTTATTTGCGCGGCCAAACGGGAAATGATCCCCTCACAATCTGGTGGCATCACCTCCTCTACGGCGCGCCACCCCCGGGCCTCGATATCCGCCTGACCCTCGATCTGAATCTGCAAAATACAGCCGATGAATTGCTTGGCGATCATTCCGGCGCGCTCATTCTGCTGGATGCCCAAAACGGCGATATTTTAGCGCTGGCTTCACATCCTGGATATGATCCAAATCAGTTAGATGAGCTGTGGGATGCCCTGATCGAAGATGAACGCGCCCCGCTGCTGAACCGTGCTACCCAGGGAAGCTACCCAACCGGGAACCTGGGGTTGGTTCTGTTCCCGGAAGGCTTGCCTGCCGCCTGGCTGGAGTATGTTCCCCTGCGCCTGCCCGGTGATGATACAGCCCTGACCGCAGAATCTGCCAGCCCGATGAGCATCGCCTTGTTAGCCGCCGCGCTGAGCAATGATGGCCTGCAACCGGTGCCCAAGATCGCCCAGGCGTATCAACATCCTGAAAATGGCTGGAGCCTGCTCCCGGCGTTGGGCACGGCGCGCCATTACCCGACTCTGGCCGATGCAGTCAGCTTTGCCGCGGAGGGCGAACAAACCTGGCACATCTCGCTGGCCCCCGCGGGTGAAGAATTAATCTGGTATCTAGGGGGCACACTGCCCGCCGCGGAGGGCAAGGCGCTGGCCGTTGTGGTAGTGTTAGAAGAACGCAATTTGGCCCTGGCCGAGGCAATTAGCACAGCGATGCTGCACGCCGCACAAACTCCTTGATGAGGGAGGACAGTTGACGATTAGAAGTCAACTACAATTACTCACCTAATTCGGCTTTCTCGAACCATTCCGCTTCAGGCGTGACGTTGGCCTCTGGGTCCGGGCCGGTATCGCCGTTCCACTGGGGGGTATTCTCGGCGGTGACCAGCGGTTTGACAGTCATATCCGCGTTGACCACAATCTGGCAGGACAGGCGGAATTGGCCTAATGTGCCATTATTCTTGAGTTTGTTGTATTCGGCACGCGTCATTTCAGCGGGTTCGCCGTTCTCGAATTCCACGCGACAAGTTGTACAGCGCGCATTTCCTCCACAACGATGACCGATGCCAACTCCGGCTTCTTCGATGGCCAGAACCAATTTTTTTCCGGCTTCAACCTGGCTAGTTTTTCCATTAACAATTAATTTAGGCATGTGAAAATCTCCTGTAGGGCTTACGCAACACGATGAAAAATATCCCGATTTGTTGATGCATCGATTATACACGATGCCGCGATTTGCCCTTGACATTAACGTTACGTCATAGTTTATACTCCAGGCTATGAACTACACCGTCAAACAACTCGCCGATTTAGCCGGTATTAGCCCGCGCACGCTGCATTATTATGACGAAATCGCGCTACTCAAGCCCTCGGCACAGGGCGAAAATCGCTATCGTTATTATGATGAAACAGCCATGCTGCGCTTGCAACAGATTTTATTCTACCGTGAGCTGGGATTAAATCTAAAAGAGATCAAGGCAATACTGGATCAGTCGGAATTTGATGTTTTGAGCGCGCTTGAAGTACATAAAACAACTTTGCAAAAGCGCATCCAGCGGCTGGAACGTTTGATCCAAACAGTGGATGATACGCTGAATTATTTAACAGGAGATATCAAAATGAGCGAAGAACAAATTTTTGAAGGTTTTAGTGAAGATCAACAAGAAATCTATGCCGAAGAAGCCCGCCAGCGTTGGGACCCGAAGTTGGTAGATCAATCCATGAAACTTTGGAAAAGTTATTCCCCCGAAAAAAAGCAGCAAGTTATGGATGAGGGCAAAGCGGTTTATGTGGATATTCTGGCGAATATGAAAACGGGCAAAGAACCCGGCAGCGCGGAAGTTCAGGCTTGCCTTGTCCGCTGGCATGAGCACATGCGCTACTTCTATGAGCCAACCTGGGCTATCTTGCGCGGTCTGGGGCAAGGGTACGCCACTGATCCTGCATTTCGGGCCAATTTTGAGAAAATGCACCCCGATTTGCCCGATTTTCTAAATACAGCCATACAAATTTATACGGATGGCAAGATATAACGATTCTCAATTTGCCACAAGATGACAGTCATTTTGCGCAGTGATTGTCACCGGCTTATTTTTTAGCTTTACGCACCGAGGCAGCTTGTTTAACTCGTTCCACAAATTCGTTGGCGGCCATCGTAGCAATACTTTCGCCAATCAGGGGGAGCGGTAAATCATCGAGCTTGCGAAAACGCACACACGATTTGCCAACATCAAAGCGTTTTCCCGTCGCACGGTATGCTTGCTCAAAATCTTCACGGGCAGCATCATCCATATAAATGCCTGTCAGGTAAACAGCCATATGATTCTTTTGTGAGGCCAGGGCAGCATACATGAGCGGTTTTTTGTTATAAGTATCGGGATAAATTTCCAGGGGAACCTGATAGGTTATCATGCCCCAATTGATGACTTCTTCATAGCCATCGGGTAAATTTTCGAGAATCGTCTGGCGAACTTTTTCGAGGGCCAGGTGGCGCTCCTCCGGTAATTGGGCCAGATATTCAGCCACGGTTTTGGCGTCTGATTTCATATTTTTCTCCTTTGTCTGCTTTACCCGTATACAAAGACAGTATCATCATCATGGGGTTGATGAGCGCCAGTGTTTTTATAGAATTTCACCGCCGCCTGGTTTGATTCCTGGGCAATTAGAAATGCCTTGATTAATTTGCCATTTTCGCTAAGATGCCGTAGAGACGCAATCAACGCTGACCCAACCCCCTGGCGTTGGTATGCTGTTGCAACCTCAAGTTCATGGATATAAAGCATATGCGGGTCTCCGGCGATGCGCGCCAGTTTGTACCCCAGAACAAACCCTGTAAGCTGTTCGTCCATCAACGCCACCACCAGAAAGTTTTTCTCATCGGCAAGGAAATCTTTCAAATGCGCCGCGCCAACACCGGGTTTGAGGCTTGATACGCCCTCCAGGGCGAGGGGCAAATCATCAAGAGTGAGTCTGCGAATATTCATTGAGCACATTGTAGCAGAGAGAATTTCGGAAAAAGTAAGAAAATGATGTGAGCGTACATCTAGGTTGCACATCAATTAAACTTATTTTTATAAGGAGTAACGCAATGAATATCGTTCTATGGATTGTTCAAGGAATTTTAGCCTTTATGTTTCTGATGGTTGGCATGATGAAATTGATGCGCAGCAAAGAACAAATGGTTGACATGATGGGTTGGGTAGAAGATTTTTCTCAGGCTCAAATTCGTGGTATTGGCATGTTGGAAATCCTGGGCGCATTGGGTTTGATCTTGCCCGGCCTGACTGGCATTTTGCCAATTCTGACTCCGCTGGCGGCGATTGGTCTGGCATTAACCATGACAGGCGCTTTTTTCACGCATCTGCGCCGTAAAGAAATTGTCCCGATGGGCCTAATGAATATGATGCTCTTTGCGATGGCGGTATTTGTGGCCTACGGACGTTTTTCCTAACCCACTTTTTTTACCTTCATCTGATGCACAAAGCCGCGCACCTGTTCTGCGGCTTTTTTGTTTGGATTTCCTTTGACCCATAGCAAAACAACCGGGTACAATTCTGCTCAGAATGATATTGATTCACCTGAGTTCGGAATCAGAATTCAAGCGTCAATTCGAACCGCATAGCGGTGAGAAATCCCTGATCGCATCAAAGGAGTCTATTTATGGCATCAACCAAACAATGGAACACAACCAATATCCCGGATATAGCAGGGAAAACGGTTTTGATCACGGGTGCGAATAGCGGCATCGGCTACGAAGCTGCCCGCGCGCTGGCGCAAAGAGGGGCCGAAGTAATGATGGCCTGCCGCAGCCGGGAGAAGGGTGAAGCCGCAGTGCAAGCTATTTTGGAAGAAACGCCGCAGGCCAAACTCAACTTGATGGCGCTCAATTTGGCCGATTTAGCCTCTGTGCGCGAATTTGCCGAGAAAGTGCGTACCGAATACGCGCAGCTTGATCTGCTCATCAACAACGCCGGGGTGATGGCAATCCCTTATCGCCAAACCGCGGAAGGCTTTGAGATGCAGTTGGGCACAAATCATCTGGGGCATTTCGCCCTCACCGGGCTGCTGCTCGATTTGGTGCTGAAAGCTGAAAATGCGCGCATTGTGACGATTAGCAGCCAGGCGCACAAAACGGGGCGCATCAATTTTGATGATTTGAACAGCGAAAAATCGTATAGCAAATGGCTGGCCTACGGACAGAGCAAACTCGCCAATTTATTGTTCGCCTACGAGTTGCAGCGCAAGCTGGCCGCGGCGGGGCATGATACCCTCAGTGTAGCGGCGCATCCCGGCTATTCGGCAACGAATTTGCAAGACAGCAGCGGCATCTTTAGCGCGCTGAATCCGCTGATTGCACAGTCAGCGGCGATGGGAGCGCTGCCCACTTTATTTGCAGCAACCCACCCCGAGGTCGAGGGCGGCGATTTCATCGGCCCGCGTAGTTTTGGCGGCTGGCGCGGCTATCCTGCTAAAGCGCGATCCAATCTGGCATCTTATGATGAATCTGTGGCGAAAAAGTTATGGGCAGTGTCGGAAGAATTGACCGGCGTGCAATATTCATTTTAAACGCAAGACTTCCGAAGTTTTGATAACTTCGGAAATCTTTTGCTGCAAACAGGCGCTTACAGCGTTTTTACCTTGACGGCTGTAACCTTGGTTTCGGGGATTTTGGCGATTGGATCGAGCGCCGGATTGGTGATCTCGTTGGTGCGGCTTTCATGGAAATGGAAGGTCATTGAGCACATGCCGGTGCGGCAAATATCGGTGACTTTGGCCTGCACTTTGATTGTGCCGCGGCGTGAAGTCACTTCAACCCACTGACCGTCTTCGATGCCGAATTTGGCCGCGTCGGCCGGGTTGATCTTAAGCCACTCGTTGCTGTCCAACTCTTCCAGACCCGCTACCCGACGGGTCATCGTAGCCGAGTGGTAATGATACAAGCTGCGGTCGGTGGTCAGGATGAGGGGATATTCCTCGTCGGCGATTTCAGCAGAGATTTTGTATTCCACCGGGTTGAAATGGCCTTTCCCATTGGGGCGGGCAAACTTGCCTTTGTGCAGATACGGCGTGCCGGGGTCGTCTGCGCTGCGGCAGGGCCACTGCAAGCCAACTTCTTCGATACGCTCGTAGGTGATGCCCGCGTAGATGGGGGTGACGGCGTTGATCTCGTCCATGATCTCGGAGGGATTGGCAAAGTCGAAGCCTTTTTCGCCCATTTTTTGCGCGATCTGGGATGTGATCCACCAATCGGGTTTGGCCTCCCCTCGGGCCTGGATCGCTGCCCGGACGCGTTGAACCCGCCGCTCAGTATTCGTGAACGTCCCCTCTTTTTCGGCGAAGGAAGCCGCCGGGAGGATCACATCTGCATATTGGGCAGTTTCCGAGATGAACAAATCCTGCACGACGAAGAAATCCAGCTTTTCCAGGGCTTCGCGCACATGTTTGGCGTTGGCTTCCGTAATCAGGGGATTCTCGCCAACCAAATAAAGCGCCTTGACTTCGCCTTCGTAAATGGCGTCGAAGATTTCGGTATGGGTGAGGCCGATTTTGTCAGATAAGCGTCTGACGTCCGACGTCGGGACGTCGGACGCAGCGAAGCCCCAGGCTTTCTCGAATTTCTCGCGATGCTCAGGGATGGTGACATTCTGATAGCCCGGATAGACGTTGGGCAGGCCGCCCATATCGCACGCACCCTGAACGTTGTTCTGGCCGCGCAGGGGGTTGACCCCGGTGGAGGGCTTGCCAATTTGCCCGGTGAGCATAGCCAGGTTGGCTACGGCCTTGACGTTGTCGGTGCCGTGGGTGTGCTGAGTAATGCCCATGGCATAGAAAATCGCTGAGGGTTTGTTGGTGGCGTAGGTGTGCGCCGCGCTGGCAATTTTCTCCCAGGGCACGCCAGTAATCTCGGCAACGAATTCAGGGGTGAAGAGTTCCAGAGATTCTTTAAAGGTTTCGAAATTCTCGCAATGCTCGGCGATGAATTCTTTGTCGTGCAGATTTTCTTCGATGATATAGCGCGCCATACCGTTCAGCAAAGCCGAGTCGCTGCCGGGGCGATGTTGAATGAAATAATCGGCCACGCGCACTAACTCGATTTCTTTAGGGTTGGCGACGATCAGTTTTGTGCCGTTTTGTGCGGCGCGGCGCATCCGCTGCCCGATGACGGGGTGCGCGTTGGTGGTGTTGGCCCCAATCACAAAGAGGGTGCCCGCGTTATCAATCTCTGCAATGGAGTTGGTCATTGCGCCAGAACCGAAGGAAGTGACCAGACCGGCCACAGTAGGGCTGTGTCAGAGCCTGGCGCAGTGGTCGACGGAATTCGTCCCCATGACTGCGCGGGTAAACTTCTGAATCAGATAATTCTCTTCGCTGGTGCATTTCGCCGAGGCCAGGGCTGCAAACTGCTCGCCTTTGCGGTCGGCTAATTTCGTGGCAACCAACTCCAGGGCTTCGTCCCAAGTGGCTTCAACGAACTCGCCATCTTTTTTGATGAGCGGCGTAGTCAGCCGGTCGGGGTGATTGATAAATTTGAAGCCATAGCGCCCTTTGACACACAGGTTACCGTTGTTAGTGGGGCGTTCACGGTCGCCGCGCACGCTGACGACTTTATCACCCGAAACGCCCAGGTAAATACCGCAGCCTACGCCGCAGTAGACACAGGTAGACTGCACTTCGCGGGCCGGGAACTGTGGTCGTTTGGGAGCCAGCGCGCCGACCGGACAGCGCACAACGCACTCGCCGCACGATTCGCAGATCGAGTCGACAAATGATTTATTGCCAAAAGTGCCGATAACGGTTTTGAAACCGCGGTTGATGAAGCCCAACGCGCCCAGGCCGACAATTTCATCGCAGGTGCGCACACAGATACCACAAACCACGCATTTATTGGGATCAAACTGGAAAAAGGGGTTAGAATCATCAATCGGCAAACCCTTATCCGAGGGGCGCAAGCGCGCCAGCCGGTCGGGTTGGATGCCCAGATAGGCCGATGTATCCAGCAGGCCGCAGTCGCTGGCGGCGGCGCAAGCGAGGCAATCCATGTGGTGGTCGGCGATGAGCAATTCCAGGGCGATCTTGCGAGCCTGCGAAATGGCCGGACTGTCGGTTTTGACGTCAATACCCGCTTGCACCGGTGTCATGCACGACATGGTCATTTTGCCGCCGTCGATCTCTATTCCGCACAGGCGGCAAGCGCCCACCGGCTTCAGATCGGGGTGGTGGCACAGATGCGGAATATAAATATCATTCGCCAGGGCCGCGTCAAGTATCGACGTGCCCGCTTGGGCGAAAATTTCCTGTCCGTCAATCGTGAGGTTGATTTGTTTTGTCATAAATAGTCACTTTTTTGCATGCAAATTTCCTCACCCGTCTCGCTTCGCTCGACTCTCTCTCCCGGTGGGAGGAAAGGGTTGGGGTGAGGAGAAATTCTAGGCATCAACTAACTCCAATTCGCCGGTGCGGATTTCCACCGAGAAAACTTTCGGCGGGCATACTTCGTAGCACACGCCGCATTGATGACAAATTTCCTGGTCAATAACGTGCAGTTTTTTCGGCTCACCGCTGATCGCTTTTGCGGAACAATTCCGCAGGCATAAGCCGCAGCCCACACAGCTTTCCAGAATATTGTAGCTGATCAAAGCTTTACATTGTTTGGCGGGGCAGGCTTTGCCGAAGATATGCGCTTCGTATTCTTCGCGGAAGTAGCGCAGCGTTGTCAAAACCGGATTTGGTGCGGTTTGCCCCAACCCGCACAGGGAACCTGCTTTTACGGCTTCGCCTAGTTCTTCCAGTAAATCTATATCCTCGGGTTTTCCGCGTCCCGCGACGATGTCCTCCAAAATAGTGAGCATCTGCTTGGTGCCCAGACGACAGGGCACGCACTTGCCGCAGGATTCTTTTTCGGCGAAATCCAGGAAGTAACGGGCGAAATCGACCATGCAGGTCTTCTCGTCCATGACGACCACGCCACCGGAACCCATAATCGTCCCGGCTTCGTTGAGCGAGTCATAATCCACGGGGATATCCAGCAGCGCTTCGGGCACACAGCCACCCGAGGGACCGCCGGTCTGCACGGCTTTGAATTTCCCTTCCCCTGCTATTCCGCCGCCAATGTCAAAGACCAGTTTCCGCAAGGTGGTGCCCATCGGCACTTCGACCAGCCCGGTGTTCTTGACTTTACCCACCAGGGCAATGGTTTTGGTGCCAGTGCTTTTCTCGGTGCCGTATTCGGTGAACCAGTCGGCGCCATTTTGCAAAATCAGACTCACACAGGCCAACGATTCAACATTGTTAATAATGGTCGGCTTGCCCCACAACCCGGAAACAGCCGGGAAGGGGGGGCGCATAGTGGGCATGCCGCGTTGTCCCTCGATAGATTGGATCAGCGCGGTTTCCTCACCACAAACAAAGGCTCCCGCGCCTTCTTTGATTTTGATTTTGAAGTTGAAACCGGAACCGAGGATATTCTTGCCCAGCAAGCCCTGTTCTTCAGCTTGTCCGATCGCCAAACGCAATCGCTCCAGCGCCAGGGGATACTCAGCGCGGCAGTAGATATAACCCATCGAAGCCCCCAATGCGAACCCGGAGATAATCATGCCTTCGATCAGCGCATGGGGATCGCCCTCGATGAGTGAGCGGTTCATAAATGCGCCAGGGTCGCCTTCGTCGGCGTTGCAAATGAGATATTTCTGGTCACTTTCTGTATCGCGGCAGAAGCGCCATTTGCGCCAGGTGGGGAAGCCACCGCCGCCGCGCCCGCGCAGGCCGGATTGCTTGACTTCTTCCAGCACACCTTCGGGGCCAATTTCTATTGCTTTAGTCAGGCCGGAGTAGCCGTTGTTGGCGAAGTAGTGTCCTACGTCGGTGGGGTCGATGAAGCCGCAGCGCTTTAGCGCCCGACGCACCTGGGGCTTCAGCACCGGCAGCTCGAAAAGTTTGGGCACATCGGGAATAGTTTCTTCGCCAATGGTTCCGAGAACCAGCTTCGGGGGAATCTGCTCGTCCAGCAAATAATCGGCAACCAGCTTTGGGGCTTGTTTGGCCGTCACATTGCCGAACACCACCATCGGTTGTCCCGGTTTCTGAATGCTAACAATCGGCTCCAGATAGCATAAGCCGATACAGCCAACTTCGATAATGTTGCAATCCAGGTCGTTTTCGATGGCTTCTGCTTGGATGGCTTCCATCACGCCAATGGAACCAGCCGAGCGTCCGCAAGTGGCGTTGCCAATCGTAATCAAGGGCTTATCACCTGAAACGAGCGCATCCCAGGCTGCTGAAGATTCTTTTTGAAGGGTGGTGAATTCACTCATTTTAGACTTCCCTCCCGAAGAGTTTGCGCACTTTCTTGGGGTCCAGCTTGGCTTCTACGGTGTCGTTGATCATTACCGCCGGGGCCAGACTACAAGCGCCAATGCAAGCCACAGTTTCCAGCGAATAGGCCAGGTCTGCGGTGGTTTCGCCTTCTTTGATACCGATGGCTTCTTCAATCTCTTCCAGGATGCGCGGTGCGCCGTTTACGTGGCAAGCCGTTCCGCGGCATACCATGCAGTGTTTTTTACCGCGGGGGGTGAAACGGAACTGCGCATAAAAAGTAGCTACCCCATAGACCTGACTTTCGGGAATGCCGGTGAAACGAGCGATCTCGGTCATCGAGTGTTCGGGAATATAACTAAAAGCATCCTGAACATTTTGGAGGATCGGGATAAGCTCCTCCTTTTTCCCCGCATAGGATGACAAAATGGTTTGCATCGATTCTTCCATGGACTCTCCTTTGCTTGCCAATTCTCACAGGCAAATAACGAATGGCCATTCGTCAGCAAAATCCTGTAATCTCCGAGCAGGGCTTCTCGCATATAGCAGCGAAAGCCCTTCGGATATGATGATGGCGAATTCGGAATGAATTCTATCCCAATTGTGAAGTCTGCAAATCTAACAAAAATCACATTATGGTATGGGGATGGTCATTTAAAATGAAAACTTCCCCTTAATCGCTGGCGGGGATATTGTACGGCATAACACTTTCTTGTTCATTTGGATCGTTTCGGGCAACGATTGCATGAGCAGGTTCTTTATCACTTAAATTTACCGGCTGGTGAGGAACATCCGCAGGGATAAAGATAAAATCACCCGCCTCATGTATTACTGATTTGCCCAACCCCTCTCCATAGAATGTTTCAACTCTACCCTTGACCATATAGATGGCTGTTTCATAACCTTTATGGATATGGGGTTTAGCAGCGCCGCCTGCCGGGATGACGACTAGATTCATCGAAATACCAGTTGATCCTGCATTTTCCTGGGAGATCCCAACAAAATTTGGCAAGTGCTGACGCGTCATAGTTGTGGCCGTTGGTCGGATAGTGATTATTTCCGAGGAAGAAATTTGCTGTGATTTTTTCTCATCTGCTACCATCATTGACTCCTTTTCCATTAACTATCCTGAAGAAAATACCAATAGTGGTGATGTTCGAGAACGAAATTGTCGCTGCGTTTTCTTTTTGGGCCTAGTCCGGGCTTGCCGCGTTGGATTGTTGAGCACCTCTTCTTTTCCCTTTTAGACGTGTGAACTCCAGAATCTTCTCCGGTGCCACGCCTTGTTCTACGAGATATTCGCGTTTGGCCTTCAAAGCCCCCGTTGGACAAACACCGATGCAATTGCCGCAGAAGACGCAGGTGGTCTCGGTGAGCGGTTTATCGAAGAAGGTGGCGATCTGTGTCTCGAAGCCGCGTCCGCTGAAATTGAGCGCATAGGTAAATTGCGCATCATCGGCGCAAACCTGTACGCAGCGCCAGCACAACACGCACTGGGAGTAGTCGCGCAGATAAACCGGGTTGTCATCAATGATTGCCGGTTGGCGTTTTTTGCCGCTATCGAATCGCTCAGGGAAACACTCGTATTCGACGACCATCTCCTGCAATTCAGGGCTTTCGGAGATATCCACGGTGGAGGCCAACATTTCAAGAATTGTGCGCCGGGCGCGGTCCACATCGTCAGAGCGCGTGCGCACTACGGCACCATCGTGAGCAGCAGCCACGCAAGCGGCTTGCAGGCCGCGCGCCCCTTCCACTTCGACCACACACAAACGACATAGCCCGTTGGCGGTGGTGTGGGCAAAATAACACAGTACAGGAATATCAATGCTCGCGTCGCGCGCAGCTTCTAAGATCGTTGTTCCCGCGGGAACGCTGATCGGGGTGCCATCAATGGTGAGTTGAATGTATTCGTCTGTCATGCTTACCTTTTCTTGTATAGTGCTAATAAATAGAAGGCTTCAGAGATGAGAATAATCCCCGATATTACGATTTCAATAATCTTATATAAAGTTGGGACGTTTGGGGTCATGACTACGAATCGCAGCCACAAGGCAACCATTGATAGCAGTAACGCGGGGAAAATATTCCAATAAATAACTTTCGTTAACCGCGAGAATTTCAGCTTATGCTTTTTATAGTGCTTGCCTTCCCGGACAAACGCATTTCCATCGAAATATGCGCTCAACTCTTTTTCTAGCCCATAAATATAGTTATATTGGCGTTCAATATGCAGAACGGTTTGAAAATAAGTGTGTACCAGACTCAATAATCCAAACCAGAGTATGGCACCGATAAATGAAACATCGAGTATGTTTGCGGGTGTTGAGTTTTCCTGCCCATTGGCAACTTGCTGGACAATATACGAGTTGATCCAATCGCCGATCGCGTTGGGCGCTTGCATATAGATCAAGAGAAACAAGATAAGCCCAAGAATATAGATAAACAGCCGGTCTCGACGAGTTACATGGCTTTTTTGAAGTTCAAAAGTTTCATTATAGTGCTCGGCTAAAATTTCCAGTTTCGTATTTTGATCAATTGTCATTGAGTTCGCTTCCTGTATTGTCTCGCCAATCTCCCAGGCGCTCTGGATTGCTATACACCCGCAAGCGGCCAGAACGCACATAACCAACCAGCGTGATATTCCAGGCGCGCGCCATCTCGACGGAAATTGACGTTGGCGAAGTACGCGAAGCCACCAGCGGACAGCCCATGCGGGCGGCTTTGCGCAGCATTTCGGATGAAATACGGCCTGTCACTAATAGCGCCTTGCCGCGAGAATCAATGCCATCTCGGAGACACAACCCGGCCACTTTATCAATGGTGTTATGGCGGCCTACATCTTCGACGACTACGAGCAAAACTTCGCGTTCCATATCGAGCAGACCGGCAGCATGTACGCCGCGCGAGCGGGCGTATAAACTGTTGGGCGGCTGTAATTTACGGAATTGCTCGCGCAAGACCTCAGGGTTGGTCTGTGCCGAACTGGCAATGGGCTCAAGCCCCAGGCGGGGATCGCTAAACGTAACCCCGCCGCCACAACCACTGGTTACAATGACACGTTCCGGCTTCTGGAAGGCATGATTAAGCCAAACATCTACGCAGCAACCCAGCTTGCTGATATGCACAATTTCAACTTCGGCAAGATTCTCGATGATGGACTCATTCTTCAGGAAACCCAATGCCAGCGCATCTTGCTGGCAGGGCGTCGCCATGATGGTCGCCAGTTCAGCGCCGTTGACATAGATTGTAATTAGCGCTTCATCGATGATCTCACCCTCGACATGTGTCCATTCGCCGCGGTATTCGTGCCAGGAAGTTTGGAAGGTGCCGGTGTTATTCATAGCAATGAATTGGAGATTTGTGATTTGAAATTAGTGATCATTCGTACAACCTGCCCCAAACAAGTCGGAGCCAAAAAAACTTTCACCACGAATACACAAAGTCACAAAGGGAAATAAATTTGCTGTTCTCCGTGCCTTCGTGTCTTGGTGGTGCAAAATTCTTGCTCACTGTGCAAGAATTTTACTTGTAAGGTACTAATTTCCAGTCTTCAGTCTTCAATCTACAATAAATATCTCCGGCCATTTTTTATATGCTGAGAGAATCGCCGTGGAGGCCATGTGCCCAACACCACAAATGGAGGCTTTCGCCATCGTAAAGCCGACATCTTCCAGCCGCGCCATATCATCGAGGGTGACAGCCTCATCAACGACTTTATCAAGAATTTCAAGTTGCTTCTGCGTACCTAATTGGCATGGGAAACATTTTCCGCAAGACTCATGGGCGAAAAAATGCGCCAGACTGTAAACAATGGCCTTCATATCACGCGTGGTGTTAATCACATTGATTACACCTGACCCCAGGAAATATTTATTCTCGGCCAAACCTTCAAAGCTCATTACTAAACCTAATTCATCAGGGCTAGCAAAGGTTCCGGCGGCACCGCCAATGAGTACGCCGTGCAACTCGCCGGTAACGCCCCCGGCGTGTTCAATCAACTCCCCCAGCGTAGTTCCCAGCGGATATTCGTAGACACCGGGGCGGGCCACGTCGCCCGAAATGCAGAAAATTTTCGTGCCGGTTGATTTTTCGGTACCCGTCATCTTGAAATAGTCGGCACCGTAGGCCAATATCCATGAGGCGGCGGAAAGGGTTTCAATATTGTTAATGTCGGTGGGTTTACCGAACAAGCCGTGAGTCACGGGGTAGGGCGGTTTCAGGCGCGGGAAGCCGCGTTTGCCCTCAATCGATTCAAATAATGCTGTCTCTTCGCCGCACACATAAGCCCCCGCGCCGGAGCGAATTTCAATCTCAAAGTCGAAGCCTTTTCCCCAAATATTTGCGCCCAAATACCCGTTTTGCCGCGCCCGCTCGATGGCAGTTTGCATCACTTTTGTGGCTCTGAAATACTCGCCGCGGATATACAAATAACCTTTATGCGCCCCCACAGCATACCCGGCGATGACCATGCCTTCTACAACCGAGTAGGGGTAGCCTTCCATCAGGACGCGGTCTTTAAAGGTGCCAGGTTCCGATTCGTCGGCGTTGCAGACAATATATTTAGGGGACCCTTCGGCCTCGGCAGTGAACTTCCACTTTAGCCCGGTGGGGAAGGCTGCGCCCCCGCGCCCTACCAGCCCGGACTGGGTTAGCGTTTCGACCACGGCGGTGGGAGGCATATTCAAGGCGTTCTTCATCCCGAGGAAACCGCCACAGCTTTCAAAGTCGGCGATGTCGAGCGGGTCTACCGAGCCACAACCCCCCAACAGCCAACGCGGATCCCCTTCGAGGGTGCCTAGCGGGGCAGGCTCCGGGGATTGAATCCAGCTTTGGGGATCCGATCCCACACGGAGCGCGGTCGGAACTTCCCCTACCAGGGCCGCGGGCGCGTGGTCGCAGAGTCCCAAACATTCCACGGCTTCAAGCGTATATTTTCCATCCGCAGTCGTTTCTCCGGGTTGAATACCAAAATGCTCACACACCGCGTCGAGGATGATCTCGCTGCCCTTTTGCGTACACATCGGGCTAACGCAGATGCGCACCACGGTATCGCCAACGGGTTCTTTGTAGAACATGGTGTAAAACTCGATCACGCCGTAAATATCAGCAAGCGGCACTTTGAGGGCTTTGCCAATGGCGGCGGCGATTGGCTCAGAGATATGGCCGTATTGATTTTGGGCCTCCCACAATGCGGGCAGCAGGTTGACGCGCCCGCCGGGGGCGTGTTTTTCAAGAATCGGCTTGAGGGGGGCGAGATTGAGGGGCGTAGAAGTCATGCGAAGGTTTATCCTTGAGTACGGAGCTTATTCCTACTAAAATCGTCCTGATTATACACGAAAAACCCCCACCCTGATTCGAGCTTTAGCGAAGTGATTATCTAAAAATAACTTCCCGCTAAATTGGTTCAAATTGAACCAATTTAGCCAAGAATTTATTTCTGGATATTCACTGAGGCCAGGGTGAGGGCATGTGTTTCAGAATCAAAGACCTCCGAAGTTTCGAAAACTTCGGAGGTCTGATTTGTGGAAAAATATCTTTAGAATAGGCCGGTAACCTGCCCGGTTTCGAGGTCGAGATCAACGTCGTAATACACGGGGCGGGTGGGCAGGCCGGGCATGGTGCTCATTTCGCCCAGCAGCGGGTAGAGGAACCCGGCCCCAACCGAGGCGCGGATGTCGCGGATCGGCACGGTGAAGCCCGTGGGGCGGCCCTTGAGCAGCGGATCGTGGCTGATGCTCAGGTGTGTTTTTGCCATACACATGGGTAATTCGTCAAAGCCCAGCTTGGTGTAAAGCGCAATTTTCTTTTCGGCTTCTTCGGAGTATTCAACGCCATCGGCTCCGTAGATTTCTTTGCAGATGACTTCAATTTTGTCTTTGATTGAGGTGCCCTCGAGCGGATAGAGGAACTTGAAATCACTGGGTTTTTCGCAGGCGGCCACAACAGCTTCGGCCAGGTCCTTGGCGCCTTTACCGCCCTCCATCCAGTGGCGAGAGACAACCGCATCTTCGGCGCCGGCGGCGATAGCGCCTTTGCGCACCAGTTCCACCTCGGCGAGGGTATCATCTTTGAAGCTATTGACAGCTACGACCACGGGGATGCCGAAACGCTTGGCGTTTTCAATATGCGCTTCCAGGTTGGGCAAACCGGCTGCGAGGAGTTCGAGATTCTCTTCGACGTATTCGGGGGCCAGCGGTGCGCCAGCAACAACTTTGGGGCCACCGCCGTGCATCTTGAGGGCGCGCACGGTTGCAACCAATACCACACAGCTGGGGACTAATCCAGAATAGCGGCATTTGATGTTGAAGAATTTTTCCATGCCAATATCGGCGCCAAAGCCCGATTCGGTGACCACATAGTCGGCCAGTTTCAGGGCGATGCGGTCGGCGATGATGGAGCTGTTGCCGTGGGCAATATTGGCAAACGGGCCAGCGTGGACGAAGGCAGGCGTGCCTTCAAGGGTCTGCATCATGGTGGGCATGATGGCATCCTTCATCAGGACAGTCATGGCACCGGCGGCACCGATGTCTTCAGCGGTGATGGCTTCGCCCGCTTTACTGGTGGCGATAACAATGCGGCCAAAACGTTCGCGCATATCGGCCAGGTCGGTGGTCAGGGCCAAAATCGCCATAATTTCGCTGGCAACTGTGATGTCATAGCCAGTTTCGCGGGTGAAGCCGCTTTCTTTGGGGCCTTGCCCGATGGTGATGCCGCGCAACATGCGGTCGTTGATGTCTACCACACGCCGCCAGGTCAGGGTTTCGGGATCAATATCAAGGCGCACGAAACGGGAGACTTCTTCGGGAGTTAAATCATTGGGGTCGGTTTTGTTAATGCCCAGTTTTTTCAGGCGTTTGAGCATCGGCAGGGCGAAGCGGCGGCTGCCATCTTTGGCGGTGGGGCACAGGCGGCGGAAGAGGGCTTCGTCGCTCTGGCGGGATTCGTGGTACATGCGGGTGTCAATGGCAGCGGCGAGCAGGTTGTTCGCTGCAGTGATGGCATGGATGTCGCCCGTCAGGTGCAGGTTGAAATCTTCCATCGGTACAACCTGGCTGTAGCCGCCACCGGCCGCGCCACCCTTGATGCCGAAGGTCGGCCCCTGGGAGGGTTGGCGAATCGCTGTGAAGACATTCTTACCTAAGTGAGCGCCCAGCGCTTCGCTGAGTCCCACCATCGTGGTGGATTTGCCCTCCCCGAGCGGAGTCGGGGTGATGGCGGTCACGTCAATATATTTGCCATCGGGAACATCTTTCAGACGATCCAAAATGTCCAGGCGGACTTTAGCTTTATGATTGCCGTAAAGTTCCAGCTCACTGGGAAGAATACCTACTTCTTCTGCGATTTTGGCAACATTTTTGATGTTGGGTTGCTGGGCCTGAGCAATATCAATATCCGATGGGACGGGTTCAAGCAGTTCAAGGTGAATGGGTTCAAAATCAATCTTGGCGTTTCTGTATCGAGACATGGGAGTATCCTTTTGGGTGATAAGTTATGAAATATATTCAAATACGCAAAAGAGCAAATTGCGAATTTGCTCTTTAAATTTGTACTAAACTTCGACTAATCCGTTGGCAATCTGCGCGGCACGAACAGTGTTGCGCATTAGCATGGCAATCGTCATCGGGCCAACGCCGCCAGGGGAGGGGGAAATCCAGCCCGCGACTTCGCTGACTTCGTCGAAGGCCACATCGCCAGTCAGATAGTAGCCTTTCTCTTTGGTGTCATCCTCAATGCGATGGGTACCCACATCGATCACGGCGGCGCCGGGTTTGACCCAGTCTTTCTTGACCATCTCAACACGACCAACCGCAGCGATGAGAATATCGGCCTGGCGGCAAACATCGGCCAGATTCTTGGTGCGGGAGTGGCAAATGGTAACTGTGGCATTGCGCTTGACGAGCAACAGGGCGGCGGGCATGCCTACAATATTGGAGCGACCCAGCACGACGGCATTGGCGCCTTCCATTTTCACGCCGACTTCATCGAGGAGGTAGATACAGCCATCGGGGGTGCAGGGAACAAACAGGGGTTCGCGGCCCTTCTGGGCCAAACGACCCATATTGAGGGGGTGGAAACCGTCAATATCTTTCTCGGGGCTGATCGCTTTCAAAACAGCTTCGTCATCCAGATGTCCGGGGAGAGGTAATTGCACCAAAATGCCGTTCACCTTCGGGTCTTCGTTGAGTTGGTGTACCAGGGCTTCGACTTCTTCCTGTGATGAATCGGCGGGCAGCGTGTGGCTGAATGATTCCATCCCTAATTTTTTGCACATGCGCTGTTTCATGCCGACATACACCTCGGAGGCAGGGTCTGCCCCAACGAGAACAGTAACCAACCCTGGGCGAGCGTATCCTTTTGCGACCATATCGGCTACATCTGCGGCGGCTTGCTCGCGCACTTTTTTAGCGATGGCTTTGCCGTCAATCAATTTTGCTGTCATATTTTGCTCCTATTTGCATTATATCTGGGTGGTGGAACGAAACGAAAATAGTTGTGTTTTGCGTCCTGAAAAATGCCCCAAAGAGGCATGGATAGCATACTTCACCATGCCGTATTATGACTGAAAAAAAACAAGTTTACAAGTTATTTTCGTCACGATATTTATGAAAAAAGATATATCGGTGATATATCAGATAGACGCAATTCTTGCATCTCGGTGAGGGAGGGTCAGTAATTTTTCTCTATGAATTATATCGCTCGTTATCGGTAATATATCTAATTATATTTATAAATAACCACAATTATCAAAATATATATTGATAATGAGCAGATATTATGTTACATTATTCATAATGAACGATTTAGATGATCTTGACAAAGCAATTCTTCGGTTGCTCCAGAAAGATGCTTGCATGAGCAATATTAATCTGGCGAAGACGCTCGATTTATCGCCATCTTCTACCCACGCACGGGTAAAACGGCTGGAAAAAGATGGCTACATTGATCAGCGCCTGACCGTATTAAACCGCGAAAAACTGGGGTTTGATATGCTGTGCTTTATCAATGTGAGTTTGCAAACCCACCATATTGATGAGATTAAAGATTTCCGCCGCGTCGTTCAGATCATGCCAGAAGTGCTGGAATGTCATCATGTCACTGGCAAGTTTGACTATATATTGAAAGTGGCCGTGCCAAACCGGGTTGCGTTGCAACAATTTGTTCTCGAAAAGCTTACTCCCCTCCCTTATATTGCCACGATCCAAACCAGTCTTATTTTTGAAGAAGTGAAATTTACAACAGCCTTGCCGCTGGAGTAATGGTCTTTGTATAAACGCATGCTGCGTTTTTTTCTTTCATCACCACAAAGGCACAAAACCCGTAAGGGATTCTTTGTGCCTTTATGGTGCCAATTCTTGGAGGCTCAGAATGTCTGAACGACAAAAAATTACCATTCGCACGCTATTCAGCAAAGCTGAAAAAGGCGAACCGATCTCCTGGCTGACCTGTTATGACTACCCCACCGCCTATTTCCAGGATCAGGCTGGGATTGATATGATTCTGGTCGGCGATAGCCTGGGGATGACGATGCTGGGATACGATAAAACCCTGCCCGTTACGATGGAGGATATGATCCGCCACACCCAGGCTGTGCGGCGCGGCGCGGCGGCCGCGTTTTTGGTGGGCGATATGCCCTATATGAGCTACCAACCCAGCAACGAGAGCGCCATCCGCAACGCCGGGCGTTTTATGGCCGAAGCCGATTGTGATTCGATCAAACTGGAAGGCGGTGGAGAAATGGCCCACCGGATTGAGGCCATCGTTCAGGCGGGCATTCCGGCGATTGGGCATCTGGGGCTAACTCCGCAGAGCGTCAGCGCGTTGGGGGGCTACCGCGTGCAGGGCAAAGGCGCGCTTCAGGCCAAGAAAATCATCGAGGATGCCAAAACCCTCGAAAATGCAGGCGCGTTCGCCATTCTCCTGGAAATGGTCCCCGACCGGGTTTGCAAAATCATCACCGAGCGTGCCGAAAACTGTCTCATCCTGAGCCTGGGGTCCGGCCCCGATGCCCACGGGCAACTGCTGATTTACCACGATATGTTTGGCCTGTATCCCAAATTCAAACCCAAGATGGCAAAAGTCTTCGGCAATGCCGGGGAAGTGATTCTCAATGGCCTGACGCAATATGCCAACGAAGTCGGCGACAAAACCTTCCCGCAGCCGGAGCATTGGTTCACGATCAAAGATGAAGAATATGATGAATTGCTTGATTTGCTGGGCTAGACAGTGAATAGGAGACTGCCTGTGAATGATTTACGTAACCGACTAAAAATCCCCGCCGACCGGCTTGACGAAATTAACGCTGTTTTTCTCAACCCGGATATGCGCGTCATCAACGATTTGCTCGATGTCGTCGCCAAATATGGCACCCCCGAAGAGATCAATGCCAAGGCGCGTGAAGCCCGTAAATTTGATAACCTGATGGCAAAAGTGCGCGCCACCAAACCCGAATATATCGCCGATCTAGAATGGCTGATCGAGCAACGCGACGCGGGGGCGTTCATCAGCGTGGACGATTACCGCCGTAAAGTGCTTGGTAATGCTGCTGCAACAACAAGCTTTGACGCTGATTTTGCCGTCACGCTCGAAATCAGCGCCTTGCAGTACTTCCCCTGGGTGCGCGCCGTCGCCGAGCGCGCTATCGCAGAAGGTCTGCTCATGCCCGCCCGCTTTATTCGCGTGCGCAAGATGAAAGAACAAGAAGCCGATGGCGATATCGCTGCCGTGGCCGCGGCCATGCAAATCGTTGGCGCCACTTATGTCGAAACCCTCGATACCAAAGGCACCGATGGCTCCAATATCCATCTGGGCGGTCCAGAGACGATCACCGGCTATTTTGGCGGTATCGGCCAGCCCAACGACCACGCCCTGCAATGGATTGATGAATTCCTTTACTACTACACCGAGTACGGCGTATACCAGGTACTTAATATCAACCCCGGCACCGTGTTTCTCGGCTATATGCTCCACCGTCTGGGCGTAGATATTGAATTCAAAATCTCGGTCTTCATGGGCAACGACAACCCCTATGCCGGGCTGTGGACCCTCCTCGGGGCCAAGCTCTTCGCCCGAGAAGACGGCTCATCCCCGCTGATCGGTTTCAATTGGGGCAACTCGGCCAATAACGAGACGCTGGAAATCACAGCCCAATTCCGCGAGGCCTGGGGTTTTGAAGATATGGTGCGCTTCGAGCATCACATTACCGAAACCTACAAACATATTGTGCTGCAACCTTATAATCGCCGCGACGAATTGCTCGAAATCGCCGACCGCGTCCCCAACATCTCGGCCAAACACGAAGGCGGGGATCCGGAAACAGACGTAGCACGCGCACACCCCTCCGACATTCTCGACTATTTCCGCGATAAAGACGAAATCATCGCCAGCGGCGACTGGGATGCCCTGCAACTGAACTTCCTCGATAAATTCGACGCCCTCAATCACACCGCCCGCGCCCTCACCGAAAACGGCCTTAGTTTCATAGCCGCCGCAAATTTACACCGTTAAAAAATGTGTGCAGTAAACAGTTTGCAGTATACTGTATAGGATGATTACCCTCGAAAATACTTCTCTTCAACTTACCATTGACCCCGTTGCTGCGACCTGGAGTTTGTTTGGCAAGCAACCTGATACCCCCTATCTCGAAGGGGTCAAAATTGGGGCTGAATATCAAATGCCGTTGTCTGCATTATTACATGCCGGACAACGGCATTTTCATTTGCTGGATTTGTGGCCCAAGGCGCGCATCCACGCCCCGGAGGCATGGAGCAGCCCCCACGGGGCAGCACAGCAGATCACGCTCGAAGTGGGGCCAGATGCCAATGGGATGCTCTTCACCCTGCGTTTTGCCCTGCTCGACGAATACCCCCTCATGCTCTGGCAAATCAGTGCCGAGAACCGCGGCAAATTCCCCATTGCCATGCAGTCGTTTACCCTGCTGCGGGCAGGCTCCTTTCAACGTTCTACGCTGCGTTTCCGCCGCGCCCACCTCGGCCCCGGATACCTGACCATCACCGAAAAGCCCGGCGTACCCGATTCGGGCGGCGCTATTCGCCCGCACCCCGATCCCGGCGAACCGGCCTTCTTCTCGAATGGCTGGCAAAGCTGGTCGCACACTGGAGCCTACGCGCCGGAGGATACCTCCCGCAACACCCGCCTGGGATTTTTGGCCGCGCAAATGTGGCATAACCCCGAAACACCGCGCCCGCGTAAACCCGGCCATTTCGCCAGCGATATGTTCGGCGTACTCGGCGACCGCCAACACCGCACGGGCATATTGGTCGGATTTCTCTCGCAGAAACAGCATTTTGGTTCCCTGCTGACGCGCATTGATGACCCGCTCTCGCCCGCCCTGCATTTATGGGCCAACGGCGATAACGCCCGCCTCGACCCCGGCGCGAGCATTACCACCGATTGGGCCGCGATTCAGTTTGTAGATGTAGATGACCCCGCCCCACTTGCGCCCTATCTCGATGCTGTCGCGCGGGAGAATGCCCTCACCCCCGACCCATCTTCCACTGGGAGAGGGGGGCGAGCAGGTTGGTGCAGTTGGTACCATTTCTTCCAGAATATTGACGCTGAAAAGATACAAAGCAACTTGAAAGCTGCACAACAAACACAAGAAGAAATTCCCATCAATCTCTTCCAGATTGACGACGGTTTTGAAGCCCAAATTGGCGACTGGTTTGAATTTAACGCCGGCTTTCCCAATGGCGTGGCTGCGCTGGCCACCGAAATTCGGGAGGCGGGTTTAAATCCCGGACTATGGCTGGCGCCATTTATTGTGCATTCGCGCGCCAAACTGCGCCGCCGTCACCGCGACTGGCTGCTGCGCAACAAATGGGGGCTGCCTGTCAACGCCGGATTTGTGTGGAACAACCTCAACAAAGCCCTCGACCTGACGCACCCCGACGCGCTGGCCTATGCCTGCGATGTCGTCCGCACAGCCGCGCACGAATGGGGTTACCCGTATCTCAAACTCGATTTTCTCTACGCCGCGGCGCTCAACGGACGTTACCGCGACCGCACGAAAACCCGCGCCCAGGTATTGCGCACGGGTCTCGAAGCCTTGCGCGAAGCCGTTGGGCCAGATGTCGAACTACTCGGCTGCGGCGTGCCGCTGGGTTCGTCCGTTGGCATATTCGATGCCATGCGCATTGGCGCCGATGTAGCCCCAACCTGGCTACCGGAATTCGCCGGGCATCAGGCGTTATTCCGGCGTGAACCCAGTATGCCATCGGCGCGCAACGCTTTGCAAAACACGCTCACGCGCGCTGCCATGCACCACCGCTGGTGGGTTAACGATCCCGATTGCCTGCTCATCCGCCTGGATTCAGAGCTTACCCTGCCCGAAGTACAATCACTCGCCACAGCTATCGCCCTCAGCGGTGGGGCGTTGCTGCTCTCCGACGACCTGCCCAACGTACCTGCCGAGCGTTTGCGTATTGCCCAACAACTCTTGCCGCTCATTGGGCAGACACCCCGCGTCCTCGACTGGCTCGACGAACCCCTGCCGCGCCTGCTGCGCCTCGATTTGGAAAACGCTACCGGCATCTGGCATTTGCTGGCAATTTTTAATTGGGATAATAAAAAATATAACAAAAATATCCCCCTGGAGCGCTTTGGGCTGGATGGGGAATATTTTGTGCGCTCGTTTTGGGATGGCGCCACGGACGCGGCTCGGGGTGGGGTGCTGCCCCTGAAGGGAATTCCGCCCCACGGGGTGAAGCTATTGGCCTTGCGAAAAGCCCCCCCTCAATCCCCCCCGATTCCAGAGGGGAAGGATGGTACCCTCACCCCCGCCCCCTCTCCCATAGGGAGAGGGGAGTCGTTGTATTTGGGCAGCGATTTACACATCTCGCAGGGATTGGAAGCAACCCGCTTCATCGTTGCAGACAACTCGCTGGAACTGGAACTCACTCGACCAGGGCATGCCCAGGGGCAGATTGATCTTTATTTGCCACATCCCCCGCGCGAGGCAAGTCTGAACAGCCTGCCCGTTGCGTGGCAATCTTTGCCGGGGCAGGTATATCGCTTTGGTGTAGATTTCCACAACCAGGCAAAACTCAAAATTCAAATGTAGGAGCTTCCAATGAAACGCTTTTTACCCCTGCTTGTGCTGACTCTGCTGGCCTGCAATGTCATCGCGCAACTGACCGATATTCCGCCTACGCCCCTGCCGCCCGTGGAAGAATTCCCTGCCGAGCCACCCGCCGCAGCACCCCAAGCTGAAGCCGAAGCCCCCAGCGTGCCGCCTACGATTGCGCCTTTGCCGCCAACGGCAGAACCGCCCGCGGCGAATCCTCTGGTACCAAGTGGATTTCTGGTTTCAGTGGGGGATGGCGAAATGGTGAATGCGTATAACGCTCAGGGGCAAATGACCGGCAGCCTGCAAACGCCGGGGATGCAAATGTATGGCAGCGGTACGGTGCATGTAGCCGGGAGCGCGCCCGGCGGCGTGGTCAATGTGCCGGTGTTGTTTCAGGCGTATGACGAAAGCGGGCTGATCCGCATGAATTTGGGCGGTCAGGTACAAACGCTGGTCAGCGATCCGGAACTGGCCTATCTGGTGGGTGCGCGCACACAGCCCATCTTTGCGTTTACAACCATTCAATGGGGCGGCGATGTGTTGGTCAGTCATGTGTATGCGCGCAGCATCAATAGCGGCGGTGGAGCGTGGGCCTTAGAGCGCGTGGACGCGCAGAGTTACGCCGTGCAGCCGTTGGCCGTGCAGGCCAGCAACGACCAGCCACAGGGGGTGTGGTATTCGCTGATGCCCTACGGCATTGGCGGCGATATTGTCTTCTCGCCGCACAAGGGGCTGTATTATCTCGACTTGACTGCGGGAAACACCGAAAATTTGTACCTGACCGACAACTTCAACCCCCAGGGCTTTTCCCCTGATCTGACCTGGATTGCCTATATGCCTGCCGAGAATGGGTTTATCGAGGGAAATAATGTGAGCCTGACCCTGTATAACCTGTATAGCACGGCTTCAGTGAGTATTCCATTGCGCCCAAGCAGCGACCGCGGCGCGGGAAACGTGGTTTTTGCGCCCGAAAATGAACGCGTGGCCTGGATGGAAGGGTCTGGCTGGATGATGGCCGAAACGCCCAATTTCCACGCCAAAGTGCTGATCGCCGACATCAATGGCAATTTGCTTGCCGAGTTAGAAGATACCCGCTTCAACCACATCCCCGCCTCGGGCCACGTCGATTGGATACAGCCCGTCGGCTGGCTAGATGCGGAAACGCTGATTGTCGAAGTCCGCGCCGAAGATTGGAATGATATATCTCTGGCGCGCGTGCGCTATGATGGCAGCGAGATCAGCTTCTTGGCCGCGGGGAAATTTGTGGGATTTTTGTATCCTTGACAGACAATCACAGATGCTCGGAGGTACTAAGAAAACCTTCGAGCCTTTGTGTCTTTGTGGTTAAAAATAGTTTTAAACGATTGCGAGGAGTACCCAATGAAAATTCTCGAGTCCGGCATCGGCGAACTGCTCCAACCCCCCGATGTGAACGCCTTTCGGGAGTGGAATCGCCACAAGCCCAAAGGATTGATCGACAAGCGCATGAGTGAGGCCGAAGCCGTGAGCCGTTTCATCCACGATGGCGATTATATCGGCACGGAGCTTTATGGCACGGTGCGCTGCCCGGTGTCGCTGGTCAATGAAGTTGTGCGCCAGGGGAAGAAGAATTTGCGCCTGGTGGGTCAGGGCGTGTATGAAACCGATCTTTTGCTGGCCGCGGGGCTGGTTAGCGCCATGGATCATACCTATATTGGGTTGGAAGTTTACGGTATTTCAAGCGCGCTGCGCCGCGAAGTCGAGAGCGGACGCGTCCAATGCGTGGAATGGAGCAACGGCAGTCTGGCCTGGCGCTTCAAGGCCGCCGCGATGGGCGTGCCTTTTATTCCGGTGCGCTCCATGCTGGGCACCGACACGCTCAAATACAGCGCCGCCAAAGTGGTGGAATGTCCCTTCACCGGCGATCCGATTGCCCTACTCCCGGCGCTGATTCTGGATGTGGGGCTGATTCATGTCCACCGCGCTGACAAGCACGGCAATTGCCAGATTGACGGAATCAACGGCTTCGCCTTTGAGATGGCGCGCGCATCGAAGCGCCTGATTATCAGCGCAGAAGAGATTATCGAAACCGATGAAATCCGAGCGCAGCCTGACCGCACGATTATCCCTTACTATCTGGTAGATGCCGTTGTCCATGCGCCATTTGGCGCACATCCCGGCGAGATGTGCTACCTGTACGAGCGGGATGAACCCCAACTCAAAGCGTGGGTGCAGGCGTCCAAATCCCCCGAAAGCGCGCAAACCTATCTCGATAAATATATCCACGGAGTGCAGAATCACGCCCAATATCTGGATTTGGTCGGCGAGGAACGGCTGAACGAATTGCGCGCGATGGTTCCGTCATAATACCATTAGGAAAGCAGGAAACCATGAGAGTTTTCCTGCTTTCCTGGTTTCCTCATTGAAAAAGGGTAGATAAATGTCTGAGCTAAATTACAAACCCAACGAACTACTGATTTGCACTGCGGCGCGCCTGATGGAAGATAACACCACGGCCTTCATCGGCACCGGCATCCCCATGCTGGCGGGCGCGCTGGCGCAAAAGATGCACGCCCCCAATTTGGTGAGCGTCTTCGAGTTCGGCGGCACAGGCGCGATCCTCGAAGAATTGCCCCTGGCCGTCGGCGAACGGCGCACATTTCACAAGGCGCTGGCCGCCTCCGGGCTGAGTGATATTGTCGAAACGGCGCAGCGCGGCTTCATTGAATACGGCTTTTTGGGCGGCGCGCAGATTGACCCCTACGGTAATTTGAACTCTACGGTCATCGGCGACCACGATAACCCCAAAGTGCGCCTGCCGGGCAGCGGCGGCGGCAACGACGTGGGTTCGCACTGCTGGCGCACCATCGCCATAATGCAGCACGATAAACGCCGCTTCATCGAAAAAGTGGATTTCATCACCACGCCCGGTTATCTCTCCGGGCCAGGCACGCGCGAGGCCGCCGGACTCCCGCCGGGAACTGGGCCGTACCGCGTCGTCACCACGCTGGCTGTGCTGGGCTATCACCCGGAGAGCAAGCGCATGTTGCTGCTTGCCACACAGCCCGGTGTAACGGTGGAACAAATCATCGAGAATACCGGCTTTGAGCTACTCATTGCGGATGAAGTTACTGAGAATCCACCCCCCAGCGCAGAAGAGTTGCGTATTTTGCGCGAAGAAGTAGATAAAGAGAAGTTTTATATTTAAGGACAAACCCTCGCCCTGATTCTCGCTATGCTCGAATCTGTCCCTCTCCCAAAATTGGGAGAGGGACGGGCCTGAGTAAAACGAAGGCCAGGGTGAGGGTTGTGCGTGGCAAAATCATGACACAACGCCACAAACGCATTCGCACCACAGCCGCCATACAGCAACGCGCTCGCGAATTGCGTCAGGATATGACCCCAGCCGAAGAATTACTCTGGAGCCACTTGCGTCGAAAGCAACTCAACGGTCTGAAATTTCGACGGCAGCACCCACTGGGGTCATTCATCGCCGATTTTTATTGTGCAGAATATCGTCTGGTCATTGAAATTGATGGTGACATTCATGCTGGCTTGCATGAATATGACGATTTTCGTACGGAGTGGCTGGAAGACCGTGATTATCGCTTGATCCGTTTTTTGAATGACGATGTGACAGATCGTATTGATACTGTTTTAACTGCTATACAAGCAGCGTGCAAAAAACGTAACAAGCCCTCACCCCCGCCTTTCGCTACGCTCAAGGCTCCCCCTCTCCCGAATCGGGAGAGGGGGTTGGGGGGAGAGGGCACACCAAATAGGAGCATAACCATGAAACTAACCCATCTCTGGAAAACCAGCCCCAAACCCACCCTGTCTTTCGAACTCTTCCCCGCGCGGACAGAGAAAGCCGCCGCTAATTTGGATAAAGCCATCGACAAACTCGCCGCTCTCGGCCCCGATTTTGTCTCGGTGACGTTTGGCGCGGGCGGCTCCACGCGCGATGGATCATATCAACTGGCGAAAAAATTGAGAGATGAAAAAGGGCTCAAAGTGTTGACCTATTTCGCCTGCTACGGCCTCGGCCCGGATGAAATCACTGCCGTGCTGGATGATTATCAAGCCTTGGGTATCGAGAATGTATTGGCCGTGCGCGGCGACGAACCCCGCGAGGGCGATTTCACGCCCCATCCAGAGAGCCTGCCCCACGCCTCGGACTTGGTCGCTTTCATCAAGCCGCGTTATGATTTCTGTTTGGGTGTAGCGGCCTACCCCGAAGGCCACATTGACGCCAAGAGCCGCGTCAAAGATATGGAATTTCTGAAGATGAAAGTAGACTTGGGCGCGGAATATATCATCACCAATTATTGCTACGATAACGCCTTTTTCTTCGATTTCGTCGAACGTTGCCGCACCGCAGGAATTGACGTTCCCATTTTGCCCGGCGTGATGCCCATCTTCAGCGTCAAGATGATGGAAATGCTGGCCGGTCTGTGCGGGGCGACCATCACCGATGAAATCCACACCGGCATTGCCGCCCTGCCTGAAGACGACAAATCCGCCCTGCTCGATTTCGGCGTAGACTTCGCCGTAAACCAGTGCCGCGACCTGATCGAAGCGGGTGTGCCGGGGCTGCATATTTATACGATGGATCGCAGCGCATCCAGCGTGAAGATTGCCGCGCGTTTGCGAGATGAAGGTCTGCTGTAGTATATTTTACGCGCATCTGGATTCATACTCATCTCCCATACCAGGTACATCCTCGGAGAAAAAATTACCCACCCAACCCCGCGCCTGCTTTGCGAAAGCAAAGCTGTACCAGAGAAAATGACTGCTCGCAAGGGCAACCCATAGCAAATGAAAGGAGAATCACATGTTGAAGAAAATACCTCCCTTTATCGTGCTCGCAATCGTTGTTTTCGTCGCCACGCTTGTACTGACGGCTTGCGGCAGAGCGGACGATGAAGTTGGGCATTATACGATTGGTCTGGCAACAAACAATCCGAATGGGCTCAAGAATGTTGAGGGCTTCCGCGATGAGATGACAGCACTTGGCTATATCGAGGGAGAAAACGTCACGTATTTCTTCGCCGATGAACCGACCAAGGGCGACGATCTGGATGCTGCTCTCGAAAGCATGGTTGAAGCCGAGGTTGATCTCATCTTCACGGCCGGCACGCCCACAGGAGTCGCGGCCCATCGCATCACTAAAGGGACAAATATCCCCGTTGTGTTCGGCGTGATCGCCAATCCAATAGATGCTGGTGTCATGGACGACTTAACCATGCCGGGTGGCAATATGACTGGCGTACAACTGAGCCAAAATCAGGCCCGGCGACTGGAACTGCTCCTCGAGATCGCGCCAGACATCCAACGGGTCTTTTTCCCCTACAACCCTGATGATGCCGCGCCCATCAGCGCGATGGCACAAATTTTCGAGCTTGCTCCTGGTCTCGGCATTGAGGTCGTGGAGGGATTCGCGCAGAATGATGACGAAGTAACCACATTACTTAATAATTTGCCCGAGGATATAGATGCCATCTTTATGCTGCCAGATAGCACAATCAATGCCCGCGTGGATGATTTAGTTGCCATTGCCATCGAACGCAAACTGCCGGTTTCTGGCCCCAGCATGGTACAGGTTGAAGAAGGCGTATTGATGGCTTATGGTACTATCCATTACGAAGTCGGAACACAGGCTGCATCCATCGCAAACCAGATACTCAAGGGCGCTGACCCTGGCGAATTGCCTGTGCAAACGGCCGAATATTATCTGGGCATCAACATCCAGACTGCTGAGGCGATTGGCGTTGAAATTCCAGCATCGCTGGTGCAGGCTGCCGAAGTTATCATAACCATCGAAAAATAATTACTGTGAAAAATAGCCTGCGCGTTCGCTTTTCATTAATATTTATTGGTTTGGCAATTAGCCCAATATTGTTGGGGTTGATCTTCATCGCGCCATATGCTTTTTCTCGCATCGAAGAAGAGAGCCGAGTCGTACAGAGCAAATTTGCAGAGCAGGTCAGCATTGAAGTCAGTAAATACTTTGAAGAACGAAAGAACGAACTATTCTTTTTGGATGAAATCTATGCACTAGGAACACTTGAGCCTGATGAACAGCAAGAACTCTTGAGTGTCTTTCTATTACACCAGAGAATTTATCAGGAAATAGCTTTGCTGGATGCTGAGGGGCAGGAGCAAATTCGATTATCACGTGACACCATTTTTCGCAATGAAGACCTCCGGAGTCGCGCCGCAACTCCGGAATTTCTGTCTCCTTTTGAAAACAAGGATATTTACTTTAGCGCAGTTCGTTTTGATGAAACGCTTCGGGAACCGTTGATTACAATTTCCATTCCGCTCGAAGACCGGTATACCGGAGAGATCGTCTCGGTATTGGTAGCAGAGATGAGATTCAAGGTGATCTGGGATTTGCTCTCAGAAATTGACATATCTGGCGAAGGGATTGCATATATTGTTGATCAACTGGGGCAGGTAGTAGCCCATAAAAACCCGGCGGTTGTTTTGAGCGGAACGATAGTAGAACTTCCCGAAGAAGATACCCGCACAGAGGGTTTGTCTGGAAATGATGTTGTCCTCGCAATGAATTTGCTTCAACTTGGAGAGCAGAGATTGATTGTAGTCGTTGAACAACCTGCTGATGATGTGCTCAAAGTAGTCACGAATAGCCTTAATCTTGCAATCGCTATCCTATTCATTGTTTTTATACTTGCGGCAGGCCTTGCTATACTAATCGCCAGGCAAGTTGTTGCCCCAATTAATCTATTAGCAGAATCTGCAAAGGCTATCAGTGCTGGCGACTTGTCTCAACGAGTAGAATCCACCAGTCAGGATGAAGTAGGGCAGCTTGCTTCCACCTTCAATCAGATGACGAGCGATTTACAAGCATCCCGCCAAAAGGTTGAACAACACGCACTAGAGTTAGAATCAAAAAATGAGCAGCTACAGCATGATATCAAAAAGCGGATGCAAGCAGAGCAAGCGTTGAGCGAGAGCGAGGCGCAATTCCGCACTTTATTTGAAAGTTCATCCATTGGTATTGGCGTAGCGGATCAACAAGGCAATTTGCTTATATTCAACGAGACCATGCGTCGAGATAGTGGATATAGTATCGAAGATCTCAATGCTATTGGCAATGTCGCCGCGCTGTATTACAAACCTGAAGACCGTGAGATAGCGCTAACCCGCTTTCATGAGCAGGGTATCCTCACAAATTTCCAAACACAATTCATGCGCAAAGATAGCTTGCCCTACGATGTATTCCTATCCCTCACCCCCATTCACTTCAAGGGTCAACCCTGTATCCAAGCCACTGTCCAAGATATCACCGCACGGGTACAGGCCGAGGCAGAACTTAAAAAATATCAACAGCACCTGGAAGACATGGTCGAAACACGCACCGCCGAATTGCTAGCCGCCAACAAAGAGATGGAAGCCTTCAATTATTCCGTGTCCCACGACTTACGCGCGCCGCTGCGGCATATTAATGGCTTTATACATCTCCTGCTCCAACGCAAAGCGGGTCATCTTGATCCCGTATCCGAACATTACTTGAATAACGTCGCCGATGCATCTAAGCATATGGGCAATTTGATCGACGACTTGCTGCAATTTTCACGCACTTCACGAGTTGAAATAGCAACCCAAGCAATTGATCCAATATTGCTGGTTGAAAAAATCAAAAAAGACTTGGACCTGATGACAGAGAAACGCGAGATTATTTGGGATATTTCACCTCTCCCAAAAGTATGGGGTGATCCTGGGTTAATCGGCATTGTCTGGACAAATTTGATTTCCAATGCGGTGAAATTCACTAACCACCGAGAGCGGACACATATCGAGATTGGATGCCAATCCCCAAAAGATTCTCGTCAAACACTTCAAACCAGGCGGGGCCAAGCGCTGGCAGAAGATTCCAATGAAATTGTATTCTTCATCCGCGACAATGGAATTGGCTTCGAGCCTCAATATGTAGATAAGCTCTTTGCTGTTTTTCAACGTTTACATCAAACGGAAACTTATGATGGCACTGGTATCGGCCTTGCTATCGTCAAGCGCATCATCCACCGTCATGGGGGAGATGTGTGGGCCGAATCCAAAAAAGGTGAAGGAGCTACCTTCTATTTCACCTTGAAATCAGCCAACAACGGTTGATATTTGTCGAACCCAGTAGAGCTGGAAAATAAGAATCTTTCCATAAATACTTATGCCGAAACAACCTCATCCCATTACCCTCAACCCCTTCTTCAACCCCAAAGGCGTAGTCATCATTGGAGCCTCCAACGACCCCGCCAAGCTGGGCTACGGTCTCGCTATCAATCTGGTGCGCAGCAATTACCAGGGAGCGATTCACTTTGTCAACCTTAAGGGCGGAGAACTTTTGGGACGCACAATTTATACCAACGTACTGGAAATCCCCAATCCAGTGGATTTAGCCGCCGTGCTGATTCCCGCGCCCTACGTGGCCGACGCCCTGCGTCAGTGCGGGCAGCGCGGCATTCAGGCCGCCATCATCGGCTCCGGGGGATTCCGCGAAGTCGGCTCAGAAGGCGCCGCGCTCGAAGAAGAAATTCTCGCAGTTGCCCGCCAGTACAGCATTCGGCTGATCGGCCCCAACTGCATCGGCCTGCTCGATACGCATCTGCCCATCGACACCACTTTCCTGCCGCCGCCCGGCCCCACCCCCGGGGATGTGGCCTTTATCTCGCATTCCGGGGCGATTTGCGCCGCAGTCATCGATTGGGCGCGCGGCCAGGGTTATGGCCTTTCGCGGCTGGTCAGTTTGGGAAATCAGGCCGATGTCAGTGAAACCGACATGCTCGCCCCCGTCGCCGCCGATCCCTTCACGCATGTGCTGGCGCTCTACATCGAGGGCGTCAAGGATGGTCGTCGTTTTGTCGAAGAAGCCCGCAAAGTTGTGCAAGAAAAACCCATTATCGCCCTCAAAGTCGGACGTTTCGAGGCCGGTCAGCGGGCGGTCGCTTCGCACACCGGCGCGCTGGCCGGGCAAGAAAGCGCCTACAACGCCGCATTCCGGCGGGGGGGTGTGCTGCGCGCCGCAACCAGCGAAGAGATGTTTGATCAGGCGCGCGCCCTGGCCTGGTGTCCGTTGCCGAAGGGACGCAAGGTGGCTGTTTTAACGAATGCCGGCGGACCGGGAGTCACCGCCGCCGATGCACTCGAAGCCCTGGGTTTGGAACTGGCCGAATTAAGTGGAGAAACGCGCGCCGCTCTAGGTGGCCTGCTGCCCCCGGCGGCCAGTCTCAGCAACCCGGTGGATATGCTGGCCTCGGCGGGGCCTGAGCAATTTGCCGCCAGCCTGCGAATCGCGCTGGCCGACCCCGGCGTAGACAGTGTCATGGCAATTTATCCCACCCCGCCAATGTACACCGCCGGAGCCGTCGCCAAAGCGATGATTCCCATCATCCACGGGGCTGAGAAGCCGGTAGTTGTGGCTGTGATGGGCGAACGTCTCATTCAAGAAGCCGTCGAGCATCTACGCGCCGCGCGGGTACCCGAATATCGCTTCCCCGAACGCGCCGCGGCGGCGTTAGCGGCTCTCGTCGAGCGCGCCGAATTGCTGAAGTTCGCACAAGATGAGCCGGTATTCCCCGTCAATACGCCTGACGTCACGACATCCGACGCCGCGACGCTTTTGCGTGCCTACGGCATCCCCAACGCGGCGCTGCATCTGGCGCACGCGCGCGCGGAGGCCGTTGCCATCGCCGCCGAAATCGGATTCCCCGTGGTGATGAAAATTGCCGCGGAAGGCATTTCGCACAAATCCGACATCGGAGGGGTGCTGCTCAATTTGGGGGACGCGGCTGCGGTGCAATCGGCCTGGGATGAGATTATGCGCCGAGCGCAGGCCGCCCACCCCGAGGGAGTCATCGAAGGCGTGCATCTTCAGCAGATGATTCCCCGCGGGCAGGAAGTCATTATCGGCGCGGTACGTGATCCCCAATTTGGCCCGCTGGTGATGTTCGGCTCCGGTGGCACAGAAGTTGAAGGCTTGAAAGACATCGCCTTTGGCCTGGCCCCGCTGACGCGCAGCGACGCCGAATATATGCTCGAAAAAACCTGGGCCGGGCGAAAATTACGCGGCTTCCGTAACATCCCCCCCGCCGATCGGGATGCTGTGTTGGATGCGCTTTTCCGGCTGGCGCAACTGGCCTTTGAACACCCCGAAATTGAGGAGATAGAAATCAACCCCCTGCGGGTGTTGGCGCAAGGGGTTGTGGCCGTCGATGTGCGATATATAACGGTTGAAGGTTGAAGGTTTAACGTTTAATTTTCAACTTTCAACTTTTAACCGTTGGCATATTTACCCACCACCAGACAGGCATTTTGCCCGCCCAGCCCAAATGAATTCGACATCGCTATGTTGATCGGGGTCTGACGGGCCTGGTTCGGCACGCAATCCAGATCACATTCCGGATCGGGGGTTTCATAATTAATCGTCGGGTGCAGGCGGTCTTCCTGTACACTTTTGGTAATCACCATCGCCTCGATAGCCCCGGCTGCGCCAAAAGCGTGGCCGATCATGGATTTGGTCGAGTTAATCGCCAGATCGTAGGCATGGTCGCCGAAAACTTGCTTAATGGCATGGGTTTCGGTCTTGTCGTTGAGCGGCGTGCTGGATCCGTGGGTGTTGATATAGTCCACCGCTTCGGGTTGGAGATTGGCGTCCATCAGCGCCCAGCGCATGGCGTTCTGCGCGCCAATGCCTTCGGGTTCAGGCTGCGCCACATGATAAGCGTCGGCTGAGGCGGAGTGCCCCAACACCTCCGCGTAGATCGGCGCGCCGCGCTCGAGGGCGCTCTCCAAATCTTCCAGCACAAATACTGCGCCGCCCTCGCCAATCACAAAACCGTCGCGCGTGGCATCAAAAGGACGGCTGGCTTCCTGAGGGGGATCATTACGCGTACTGAGCGCCTTCATCGAAGTAAAACCCGTGAAGAACATATCCCGAATCAGGGATTCAACCCCGCCGGTCAGTACCCGATCGGCAAGGCCGCGGCGAATAAGTTCAGCAGCTTCACCGATGGCTTGCGTGCCCGCGGCGCAGGCCGTGACCACGGTGTTCAGCGGCCCGCTGGCCCCAAAGCGCTGGCTGATGTGGAAGGCAGGCATATTGGGCAGCCCGCCGACCAGATCCATAGGGCGCACGCGGTATTTGCCGCGCTCGGTCGATTTTTCGACAACATTTTCGTAAATTTCAAAACCGCCCAGAGCCGTACCCAAGACTACGCCGGTGCGATTGCCCAACGGTTGGTCAACGGGTAAATGGGCATCTTCCAGGGCCTGATGGGCAGCATCCAGCGCAAGCTGCGAACTGCGCGCCATACGGCGGGCTTCTTTAGCATCAATAAAGCGCGCTGAATCCCAGTCTTTGATTTCAGCGGCAATTTTGGCAGGCAACGCGCTGGCATCGAATTGCGTAATCCAGTCGATGCCAGAATTGCCAGCCAGTAAATTTTGCCACGATTCGCCCACACTATGCCCCAACGCCGTCACTGCCCCCATGCCGGTGATGACCACGCGGCGCAAAGGGCGCGCTTGCTCTTGCACAAAAACTTCCAGGGCGCGCTCAACCGCTTCGGCAGAAACGCGCCGTGCGCTGCTGATCCGTTCGGCGACAGAGTTCGCTACCTCACCTTGTTGAATGGCTTCCAGCGCTTCCATTAACAATTCCCGCGCCGTGGCGGGCAAGCGGCTCAAGCGTTCTCCTAAAATCGTCATTTTGGCGAGTGTCAATTTTTGATTGGACATCGTTCTTCCTTCAGAGCTCCGTGATTTTCTGGCGAAAACTGTAGTGGGCAATAGTAGCTTGAACAGCGAAACCATCGTTGTCATTCCGAGCGTAGCGAGCGAAGCGAGGAATCCCTTTGAAGCGGCTTGATTCATCACTTGCATAGGTACTTTTCAACATTCCGGTTAAGGGATTCTTCACTCCGCTCCGCTCGCTGCGCTCGGAATGACGCCAAGCTTTTGTTGACGATTATATTTTCTGGCGAAAACACTGCAACGCGTGCGATTTGAGAAAATCTCGGAACTTTTTTTGTCGTACAAACAAAACCGCCGGAATTCGGCGGCGTTGCTGATATCATGTCGCATCACCAGATGCCAAAAGCGTCCGAGTAAATGCGCTTTTTGGGTTTATTTTTGGCCTGGCATCTGCATTAACTCTGATACCTCAAGTGAACCGCCAATATCCAGAAAAGGGCAGGCTTTTGCAATCGACAGCGCCGCATCCATCGAATCCGCTTTGACAATGGTGTACCCAGACATTGTAGTTGTGCCACCAGCGGTAACAGAGCCATCTGAGTTTACTGTGTGCGTATCTTTAAGCGGATTAGCAGGACTGACAACAGCGTCACCTAATGAAGATAACCAGTCCATATATTTCGTAAAATGTTGCTTGCCTTCCTCTGGGCTAGATGGCTGATCGCCGCCTAGATAAGTAATCAAATATTGAGGCATTTCTTTCTCCCAATTCAGTAATGTGCTTTAACAATAAACAGAACTAGTAGTATAACCCCCTGTTGATAGTTTAGAGGCGTTTGAAAATAGCCGTTACCAATGCGAACAACTGCTCCAGCCCCAATTGCAGCGGCGCGGTTTCAATATATTCATCCACGGTATGCGCTCCGCCACCGCGCGTCAGACCGATGCACACGCAGGGCAGCCCGCGGCTGAGGGGGATATTGGCATCTGTGGAGCCGATATTGAATTGCGGCTGAATGCCTTGCGCCTGCAAAGCCTGTGAAGCCAGTTCCGGCAGGGGGTGCGTTTTTGGGATTTCGCCCGCCGGGCGCTGACCAATCATTTCGGCCTGAATCTGCACCCCGGGGCGATTGGCCTGTTCGATAAGAATTTCGGCACTGCGGACTAAACTCTGGAGGGCTGCTGGTTCCTCGGAGCGCAAATCCAGCTCGAAGGAGGCTTCGGCAGCGATAGTGTTGATCGAAGTCCCCCCGGCGATGACGCCTACATTCAACGTGGTGCGCGGCCGCTGCGGCAATTGAAGTTGGGTGAGTTGCCCGACCAGCGCGGCGAGTTCGTGAATCGCCGACGGTTTACCATAATCGGCCCACGAATGGCCGCCCTGAGTTTGCGCGGTAACGCGGTAACGCTGCACCCCCAGCCCGCGATGATATACCTGCCCCAGCGCCATGCCTTCGAGTACGAGATAAGCCAAGGGCGCAGCGTCAAAACGCTCCACAACAGTGCGCATCCCGTTGAGATCGCCCAAACCTTCCTCACCGACGTTGACGACCAGCCACAAATCGCCGGGCAGGGTGGTATTTTGCTCGTCAAGCAGCCATAGCAACCCAAAAAGACCGGCCACACCCAGGCTGTTATCACCAATGCCCGGGGCCTGGATGCGCCCCGGGGCATGACTCACACTCAAGTTGGTATCCAGCGAGAAAACGGTATCGCTATGGGCAGAGAGAATCACCGGACGCGCCTCACCAGCGCCCGGGCGGCGCGCGTAGACATTCCCCAGGCTGTCGATTTCAATATCCGCGAGATTCAACTCGTTAAAGCGTTCAGCAATAAATGCCGCGCGCGGCTGCTCCTGAAAAGTGGGTGCAGGAATTTGTTGTATTGCAACAGCGAGTTGAAGTGTTTTTTCGCTGATATTCATGGTTGAATTTTCCTAGTTCTACCGGAATTTGTGGTTTTAGGGAAAATGACTGGGCGTTCGCTCATAAAAAAATCAAAAACACGGATTAGGGTACTGGCTGATCCAGAAGAGGCTGAAGAAGCTAGAGATTAGTCATCAAAGCAGTAAAAATCCAAAAAACTATGAAAAACTTACT
>Ga0233430_1000185_pt1 | contig 131150 bp, 92 predicted proteins | sample SI_118_April2016_2_FD_179883 | JGI IMG/M metagenome (GOLD analysis project Ga0233430, IMG submission 179883) | Seawater microbial communities from Saanich Inlet, British Columbia, Canada - SI_118_April2016_150_MG | ecosystem: Environmental > Aquatic > Marine > Inlet | place: Canada: British... | reverse complement strand
AGAAGTCGCCGCACGCATCACCTTCATGTCCGTCCTCTCCTCGGCTCTGGCCATCTGGTGCGTCTATCTGTCCACCGTCGCTCTGGCACGCCGCGCCCTGGGAGGGGCGTCCCTCACCCCCTTCAACGACAGCCGCGACATCGCCGTCCTGGCCGGTTCGGTCCTGGCCGCTCTCTCCCTGGCCTTCTCCTACACCCAGTGGTACAACGCCACCGAAGCGGAAGTCTACGGCTACTCCATCTTCTTCACCTGCGTCGGACTGTGGATCATCCTCTACTGGGAAGGCACCCAGCACGGAGCGCGCCACGACCGCTGGCTCTACCTGATTGCCTATATGTTCGGTTTGGGGGGTGGACTGCACCTGCTCTGTCTGCTGACCATCCCGTCGCTGATGATTCTCGCCTGGTTCGCCGACGAGAAGCTGCGCCGGTTGATCCTGCTGCTGCTGGGTTTTGGTCTGGCCGCGCTGCTGGTTCTCGCCCTGTCCGGTTCGGGCATGACCGGCAAGCTGCTGATCGGCGTGGGGCTGATCGGTCTGCTCTACTACCTGTATGGCCACGACCGGCGTGCCGGTCTGCTGCTGGGGGGCGTGCTACTGCTGTTCGCGCTGGGCTACTCGACCTACACCGCCCTCTACATCCGCTCCGGTCTCAACCCGGTGATCGATGAGAACGATCCGGAGACGATCGCCGCCTTCATCAAGTTCCTCAACCGGGAGCAGTATGGCACCGAGAGCATGCTGCTGACGATGCTGAGTGGACGGGCATCGCGTCTGTATCAGTTCTGGCATCTGCAGGCCAAGTATTTCTTCCAGCAGTTTCCCTTTCCTCTGCTGGAGCGGATAGTGATCTTCCGCAAGGCAACCGATCCGTCGAGTGATGTGGTGCTGGTCTCTGTGGTGCCGTATCTGCTGGGATTGGGCGGGTTGATCTGGCACGCGGTGCGCGACTGGAAACGCTTTCTGGCGATGGGTTCTCTGTTCCTGATCATGGGGGTGGGTCTGTCGCTGTATCTGAACATGCCGGATCCGCAGCCGCGGGAACGCCACTACGTGTTCGGTGGGATGTATCTGGCATTCGCTCTGTGGATGGGCTTGGGCTGGACCGGGATCGTCGACTGGGTGCGTCAGCGTCTGGGGGAACAGCCTTTGCTGGTCGGTGCGGTCGGTCTATTCGGTCTGCTGCTGCCGGTGGGGATCGGCATCAATCTGTATCACGTGCAGGACCGGACGGGCGACTACATCGCCTACGACTACGCCTACAACCTGCTCGAGTCCTGCGATGAAGACGGCATCCTGTTCACCAACGGGGACAACGACACCTTTCCGGTCTGGTTTCTGCAGGAAGTGGAGGGAGTGCGCAAGGATGTGCGGGTGGTGAATCTGAGTCTGCTGAACACGAACTGGTATATCAAGCAGCTGCGGGACAGGGAGCCGAAGGTGGACATCCGCTACAGCGACACCTTCATCGATTCGGTCCTCACCGACACTCAGCAGGTCGATATCCTCAAACGCTACATCCCCGAACCCAGACCGGTATCGGTCGCCGGCCTCGATTTCGAACTGCGCGATTTCTCCGGCTACAGCGTACTGCGCATCCAGGACATCATGATCCTCAAGATCCTCGAGTGGAACGAGTGGAAGCGCCCGATCCATTTCGCCATCACTATCCCGGCCAACAATCGGCTCGGCCTGGACGACTTCATGACCATGGATGGCATGGCCTTCACTCTGACTCGGGAGAAGTTTCCGCAGCTCGATGTCGAGCGCATGACCGACCGGCTCTACGAGACCTTCCAACTGCGGGCGCTCAAGGATCCCGAAGTGTACAAGGACGAAAACACCGCTCGTCTGCTGGGCAACTATCGGGCGGTCATCTCCTATCTCGGTGAGTATCTCAGAAATCAGGGAGAAGCGGATAAACTCATCCGCCTGCTGCGCTGGTCCGACGCGCACCTTCCTCTGGGCTGGGAGAGCTACTACACATCCGCACTCGATCTCCAGGAAGTGGATCGTCTGGAAGAGGCCACTGAGTTCATGGAAAAAGCGGCCTATCTCATGCTGGAGACGGCCACCGACAATCCGGTGGCGACCTACGAAAATCTGATCGCCCTCGCCGATATCATTCAGGAGCGCTACGGCGCGTTCGATCGCGCCGAACCTCTCTACCGGCGCTTCATCGAACTCGATCCCGGTCGCTACGAAGCGCACTACGGCCTGGCCGCATCCCTGCAGAAACAGGGACGCACCCGGGAGGGAATAAAGGTTGTCGAAAGCTACATCGCGGGTTACGGCGAGCACGAAAAGATGGTGGAAGCCCTGCAGATTCTGCGCAATGCCCTCGCCCAGGAGGGCGAGGAATAAAGGACACCTATGCCGTTTTTCCACCGTGACCTGACCGACGAGGAACTCGTCGGCTTCACCGATCAGGAACTGATCGGCCGTATCGCAGAAGGTGAGACCCGCGCCTTCGACGAACTCTACCGCCGCTACAGTCGGCGCCTTTTGCACTACTTCGCACGCATGCTCGGAGCGGAGAAAGCCCAGGATTTCCTTCAGGAGCTGTTCTTGAAAGTGATAGAAAAGGCCGCTTCCTTCGCCGCCGATGGCAGCTTTTCCACCTGGGCATTCTCCATCGCCCACAACATGTGCTGCAACGAGTACCGCTATATGGCCGTGCGCCGGGATACGGTCGCAACCGACATCGACCAATTGCTCCCTACAGAGGCACATTCCGGCATCGAACGCCGACTCGACCACGCCGCTTTCGTAGAATCCCTGATCGCCGAGCTCGAGGGTTTGGATCAGGTAAAACGCAGCACCTTCCTACTCCGCTTCCAGGAAGAATTTTCGATCGACGATATCGCCCGCATCATGAACTGCTCCGCCGGCACCGTAAAATCCCGACTGTTCTACACCACCCGGCTGCTGGCCGAACGCCTGAAGGCCTTTCATCCTTGTCTGGACGAGGAGAACCAGTATGAGTAAGGATATCGAATTTACCGCCACCTGCACCGCTGCCGAGGAACTGCTGATCGCCGAAAGTCTGGGCGAGATCAGCGATCTGGAGCGAATCCGCCTGCGCCAACATCTGTGCGAATGCACTTCCTGCCGCACCCAAAGGCAACTCCTGGGACAGTTCCACACCGCCCTGGATCCCGAGCGAGAAAACGGCCTGACGCCAGACCCGGCAGTGCAGCAGCGCCTCCGAGCGGCCCTGCCCGAACAGCCGGCTTTCCCCCTCAACCGACTCCTCCATCGCCGCATACCCCTGTACCAGGCTGTTCTGGGAGCGGCCGCTGCCATCCTCCTCATCTTCGCAACGACCAGCTTCGATCCCGGAACGCAGCGTGCGGCCATCCCTCTAACCGCGGCCCACCCCGTCGCCTTTACTCGAGCGGATTCAGACGAAGTGCGGGGCAAGCTGAGATTGCTCGACGCTCAATCCCGCGGCTGGGACCACACCGAGGACAGCCTGCTGATCCGCTTTCATCCCACCATCCTCGAACAAAGCGATTCGATCTGAGCTATGAATGAAAACTCATTTTTCGCGCGTGAAAACTGGTACATTTTCGCCCTGGGGTTAGCCTGCATCGCCGCCGGTTATCTCTTCCTGCGCCTGCCGCCGGTCGACGGCCCCCTCTCCCTGACGGTCGCCCCTTTTCTTCTCGTCCTGGGCTACTGCGTTCTGATCCCGCTGGCCCTGCTCTATAAACCGAAATCGGATCGTCTCCCCACAGGTTGACAATGAGATGAATTTCCGGAACATTCCCCTATCCTCATCTGTCGCCCTTTCTAACTCCTCTCACCCAAGAGGAAACGATGCAAAAAGTAGCTTTAATAACCGGAATCACCGGTCAGGATGGATCGTATCTCGCCGAATTACTGTTGGAAAAGGGGTATGATATCCACGGTATTGTCAGGCGGAGCTCGCATTTCAACCGCGGCTTTATCGAGCAGACGCGTTCCGAAGCCCAGGCCTCCGGAAAAGTCTTTGAGCTGCACTATGGCAACATGGGAGACTCCAGCAGTCTCCACCGCATCATTTCCATCTGCCGCCCCACGGAAATCTACAATCTGGCCGCACAGAGCCACGTGCGCGTCTCATTCGACGAACCGGAATACGCAGCCGATATCGACGGTGCTGGCGTTCTCAGACTCCTCGAGGGGATGCGTCAAACGGGGATCGATTGCCGGTTTTACCAGGCATCCACCTCCGAGCTCTATGGCAAAGTAGTGGAAACGCCGCAGGCAGAGACGACCCCCTTCTATCCCCGTTCTCCCTACGGAGTCGCCAAACTGTACGGGTTCTGGATCGTAAAAAATTATCGCGAATCGTACGGTATGCACGCCTCCAATGGGATCCTGTTCAACCACGAATCTCCGCGCCGCGGAGAAAACTTCGTGACGCGGAAAATAACCTATTCGCTGGCGCGCATCAGAGCGGGCCTCCAGGATGTTCTCTCGTTGGGAAATCTCGATGCCCGCCGCGACTGGGGCTATGCCAAGGACTTTGTCCACGCCATGTGGCTGATGCTACAGCAGGAAGGCCCGGACGATTTCGTCGTGGCAACGGGCGAGACTCGCTCGGTGCGGGAATTCGTAGAGAGAGCCGCCGAAATAGCCGGTTTCGATCTCATTTGGGAAGGGAAGGGAACCGATGAAATCGGCATCGACAGAAAGACGGGACAGACCATCGTCAAGATCGACCCCAAATATTACCGCCCGGCAGAGGTCGATCTGCTTCTCGGAGACCCCACAAAAGCTTTGAAGGTTCTCGGCTGGAAACCGACCATCAGCTTTGATGGCCTGGTGGAGATCATGATGCGCGCCGATATGGAACAAATGGGAGTAGGGTGAGAATCGAACCAGCGGGACTCCACAACCCATCTATGGCGGTAAGAGGTTTAGCCCATAGCCCGTTTGGTTGGGTATGACCGATTTCTTCGCCTACGAAGAGCTGACCTGGCCCGAGGTCGCCGACCTGCCGCGTGACACCCCGCTGGTAATCCCGCTGGGAACGGGCTATCCCCTGGAGCAGGTAGCCGACGGCCTGGGGCATCCCCCTCGCATCGGTCTGCTCCCACCCATACCTTTCGGCTGGCGCGGCAGCGGCTTATTTGTTCTCGAGATCGCTCTCGGTCGTCTGGTCGCCAATCTGCTCGACAGCCTGCGCGACGACGGCTTCACCCGCACCTGTGCACTGACGCCCCGGGGTATCGATCTGCATCTTGGGGCCGATCGCATCTCCCTCCCCCACCCGTCTCAGTCTGCCTCCAAAGAACCCATCCCTGTAGATAACCTTCGCAACCGGGTAGTTCTCCTCCCCATCGGCCACACCGAGCAGCACGGTCACCATCTTCCCCTCTCCACCGACACGCTCATCATCGACGCGATCGGACGGGGAGTTCAGGCCTCAGCCCCCGATCTGGCGACCTGTCTTCCCGCCTTCCCCTACGGAGTCAGCACCCACCGCTCCTCCTTTGCCGGCACACTGAATACCGGGGGGCGCGCCTTCGAAGATTTCTGGTTGGCGGTAGTCGATGCCCTGGTTACCCGTGGCTTCGACCGGTTCTACCTGATCAGCGGCCACGGCGGCAACTGCTCCTTCCTGATCAACGTGGTCAAATATGTCGGCGAACGCCACCGCCGCACCTTCTGCGCCACCACCTGGCTGCACAGTTCCGGACAGATCGCCACGCCCGTAATCCAACGACACCGCCGATCACAGCCGGGTGGAATGGGCCACGCCGGCGAACTGGAGACGTCGATGATCCTGCATCTGCGACCCGACCTGGTGCACATGGATCGCGTGGTCGACGAAACCAACTACGTATCGACCGAGAGCTTCTATATGGAATGGCTCGAAGGGGGCGAATTGATCGCCAACCCTCCCTGGGACGACGACACTGCCACCGGCGCCTACGGGGCGGGCAGCCTGGCGACGGCGGCAAACGGCCGGATCTGGCTCGAAGCCGCTATCGCCGAAAAAGTCGCCCACGTGCGCGAGATCCACGACCAGCAGCGCTGCCGTGAAGAACGCCGGGAGCAAGGTTTTGGTCTATGGGGGATGTAAATAAAAACAACTATATCACTGTATCAATTCGCTAATACAGTGAATTTGAACATTAAAAAACAGGCCCAAAGAGGCCTGTTCAAAACCATTTGATACATAGAAGAATTCATTCATTTCGAGAAAGATCCAACGGCCAATGGACATCGATCATCTGACACACACCTGTAAAACCGCGCTGCAAATGTCCCGCCAGTTGCTGTCATCCCTCAGCGACGGCGGTAGATCAGAAGTGCACGACGAGCACGTCGTCGACATCTCCACTCAGGGAGATCGAGCCGTTTCCGCAGCCCTCGCCGAGTTATTCGCCCGGGAAAAAATCCCCGCCGTCCTCCTCAGCGAGGAATCCGGCCGCACCGAGCTCTCCGGCTCCCTCGAATACACCATCGCTTTCGACGACATAGACGGCACCGACAACTACTATCGCGGCCGGGGTCTGCTTCCCCACTGCACCGTCATCACCATCTTCAATTCTCCCGAGCCCATCTTTGCCGATGCCCTGGTCGCCGGCGTCATCGAGCACAATTCCGGCCAGCTGTGGCACGCAGTGCGAGATGGAGGTTGCTTTCTGGACGGAACAGCCGTCACCGCATCGGGCAGAACGAGCCTCGATCGACGTACCCTGCTCATCATCGATCACTACATCAGCGGCGGCGCCATCGACCGCTTCGCCCCGCTCTACGATACGGCCTGGATAAAGGACTTCGGCGCCTCCGCCCTGCACCTGGCCGGAGTCGGCAGTGGCCTGTTCGACGCCTTCCTATCCCCCGCTCAAAAATCCCACGAACTCGGCGCCGGCTACCTGCTGGTCAGAGAAGCCGAAGGGGTCCTCACCGATTGGGACGGCGCATCCCTCGATGACACCCCCTTCGACTTCGATCGCCAGACTCCGATTCTCGCCGCCGCCACCAGGGATCTTTCCGATGCCCTGTTGAAAAAGCTATAGACTGTTCCCCGCGGAACCTTCCTCTCGACACCCGGCACGCTCTTTTCGCATATTGATAGGGAAACTCACCCGTTCTCAGAGAGAATCCCATGTCTACCGAAACTTCTGCCGATCAGATCTACGACTGCCAGGTGCTCGTCATCGGCTCCGGTGTATCCGGGTACTGCGCCGCCATCCAGGCCGGTCGCGAGGGCTGCGACACCGTTCTCATTGAAAAGGACGAAGTGCTGGGCGGCAACAGCGGTCCTAATCTGGGCGTCGGCATCACCGGCGCCGACCGCTACAACCCCTTCGCCACTGAGACCGGCCTCATCCAGGAACTCCAGGAAGAGGCTGCCTGGGTCGAGGGGTTCACCCGGATCAGCGCCGGCACCATGCCCTACAATATCTCGCGCCGCAACGAAGCGGTCATCCAGTCCGCTCTGGAAAAAGCCGGCGTGCGCCTGCTCAAACGGCACTACGCCAGAAAACCGATCGTCGAAGATGGACGCATCACCCGCCTGATCGTCGAGGACATCGCCTCCTTCCGCACCGTCGAAATCCGCGTCAGCGGGCCGGTCATCGAAGCCTCGGGCGACGGACAGATCGGCGCCCTGGCCGGTGCCGACTTCGACAGCGGTAGCGAGAGCCAGAGCGAGTTCGACGAGCGCTCCGCTCCTCCCGAGCGCCGTTCCTGGGTGCAGGGCACCAGCCTTGTCGCCATCGCCCAGCGAACCGACAGGCCCATCGAGTTCATCCCGCCTCCCGGTACCCCGGAATTCACCCCCAGACTGTGGCATGGCAGTATCGGCTCCTACATCCGCCATAGTCACGGCAACTTCTCCGGCGACAACGACCTGATCTTTCTCTACATCACCGAGGCCGGCGGCGATATGGACACCATTCGCGACGACGGAGAAATCTACGAACTCCTGCTCAAGCAACTCTGGGCGGAGTGGAACCATGTCAAAAACGGTCCCCATCGGGAAGAGACCCGCGACTGGGACCTCCTCTGGGTCAGCCCCAAGGCGGGCAAACGGGAGAGTCGCCGCTTCCTCGGCGACCTGGTCCTCACCCAGACCGACCTGGAAGAAGGCCGCCGTTTCCCCGACGACATCGCCTACGGCGGCCACGACCTGGACGATCACCAGTCCCTGGGCGCGGCCGGCAGCAACATCTTCGGCCACAGCATCCCCCCCATCTACGGCATCCCCTTCCGCAGCTGCTACTCCCGCAACATCGATAATCTGCTGCTGGCCGGTCGCCTGATCAGCGCCACCCACCTGGCCCACTCCTCCACCCGCTTGATGCGCACTGGTGGCGCCATCGGCCAGGCAGTCGGTCTGGCTGCCGCCCTATGCTGTCGCCACGCCCTCACCCCGCGTCAACTCTGCGAACAGCGCCTGGACGAACTGCAGCAGCAGTTGCTCCGCCGCGACGGCAGCATCCTCGACCGACCGCTCGACAACGACGACAACCTCGCCCACCGGGCCACCATCACCGCCAGCAGCGAAAGTCTGTTCGACACTCAGGAGATCGAGCAGCTAGCCCCCCTGGTGGCACCGGCCGGTAACCTCCTCTGGGACTGGCCCAACCGCCTGGACCAGCTCCAGCTCTACCTGCACAATGACACGGATGCCCCTCAGCCTATGGCCCTGAGCCTGCTGCGCGCCCGCCGCGAACCTCGCTGGACCACCGCCGAACTGCACCACCGGCACGGCTGGAATGACCTGCGCGATGCGGCTTTCTCGACAATTTCGCAGCAGCCCTTCGTTCTCCCCCCTGCATTCGAAGGCTGGTTCACCATCCCCTTCGACACACCTCTCGATTTGGGCCCGAAGGATTCCGCCAGCGACGCCGATCGCCTGCTCGTCGCCCTGAGCGAGAACCGCCAGGTCTGGTGGGGCCTATGCCGCCCCTCCTGCGAAATCGTCTCCATGGTCGAGCACAGTCACCACGACACCCACTGGCGCACCCTCGATGCGCGCGGCAGCATGCGCTTCTCTCCCGGCATCCCTCTGGGCGAAGCGACCAACGTTGCCAACGGCTACCACCGCCGCTTCAGCCGCGGTCCGACCCATATGTGGAACTCCTGCCTCGACACTCCCCCGCCGCACGAACTCCTTCTCCAGTGGGGCGCGCCCGTCCGCTTCGACCGGATCGAACTCACCTTCGACAACCTGGCTCCCAGCCGCGACGAAAACCCGTGGGAAGCGGGCACCCGGGTTCTGCCGATACTGGCGAAGGAATACGACCTGGAAATGGAAAGCGACGGTAAATGGATCACCCTTGTATCCGAGCGGAGCAATATCCACCGCTTCCGCACCCACTCCTTCCCCTCCATACAGACCAACCAGCTGCGCCTTATCGTAAAAGCCACCCACGGGGAAAGCAACCAGGCGCGCGTCTATCGGATAGCAGTCTATTTGGGAAAACGAGATTGACCGTGGACCTCGCCTCCGTTCTCCAGAGCATCCGCACCGTCGCTCCCGAACTCGCCGATGCGCCGATTGCGTATCTCGACGAGGGTATATGGATAGCCGGGCCTTCCTGATCGACGCCCGCTATATCTTCCGCTTTCCCAAGTTCGATATCCCACAGATCGGCCTGCTTTAAAAAACAGTTTGTTTCCATCACATTCATTGACTAAATTTAGGCATCACTCATTGACTAAATTTAGTCAATATATATAACTATATATAAATAATGAATTTAGAATTTGAAATACATAACTCCCACCTCGCCGACCCCGCGACTTTTCCGATTCATGACCCCCATCTCAGGCGCCTGCAGGAGCAGGTATTCATCCATCGTTCCCATCTCCTGGACCTCCTCCCCCGTAGTCAGCCCGGTGTCTATTCAATCGGCGGTGGTCGGCAAATCGGCAAGACCACCCTTCTAAAACAGTGGATGGAAGACCTGCTCCGCGCTGGAGTAGCCCCGCCCCATCTCCGCTTTTTCACAGGGGAACTCATCGACGATCACCATGCTCTGGTGCGCATTTTGACAGAGTTGCTCCAACAGATGCCCGCCGACGGCATCAACTACATCCTTCTGGACGAAGTCACCTACATCCGGGATTGGGACAAAGCGGTAAAATACGCAGCTGATGCCGGCCTGCTGGAAAAGACGGAACTGATCCTGACCGGATCGGACCTGCTCATCATCCAGGAAGCGCGCATGCGATTTCCCGGCCGCCGCGGCCAGGCCGACATCGTCGATTTCCATCTCCATCCCTTGAGCTTCGGCGAAGTCTTGAAGCTAAAAGATCGCTTATCATCCATCGATCTGCAGTCTCTGCCAGGTGGACAGAGCGAGCTATCTCCCGAAATGGAACAACTCATGCTCGAGGAATTCACCTGCTATTTGGCACACGGTGGTTTCCTCACTGCCATCAACGACCTGGCCCGTTTCGAACGCGTGCTGCCGGCCACCTTCAACATCTACAGCGACTGGATACGCGGCGATCTGCTCAAACGCGGCAAGCAGGAGAATTACCTCCGCGAAATCCTGTCTGCCATCGCCAGACGCCACGGCACTCAGGTCACCTGGAATGCCCTGGCGCGCGATCTCTCCATAGACCACCCGACCACAGTAGGAGAGTACACCGCCCTTCTCTCCTCGATGGACGCCGTCTTCGTTCAGCCAGCCCTGATCGAAGACAAGCTGACCGGTGCCCCTAAAAAAGCTCGCAAGATCGTCTTTAAAGATCCCTTCATTTTCCATGCCTTAAAAAACTGGTTGAACCCGGTAGATGATCCCTACGCAAAACAAGTCCTGCCCTGTCTGGACGATCCGAATCAGGCCGCCCACCTGGTGGAGGCGTGCGTTGCGACCCACTTTGCTCGCCATTTCCCCACCTACTACATCAAGGCAGAAGGTGAGATAGACATCGCCTATGTAGATGGAGATCGTTTCTGGCCGGTGGAAGTGAAGTGGACGGAACAGCTGCGTCCCAAAACGCTCAAACAGGCGGCGAAATACCCCAATAGCCGTATTCTCGCCAAAAATCCCGAGACAAAAGAGATCGCAGGCATCAAAGTTGACTATCTTCCTCTGGCACTCCTGCATCTGGATACCGCCGGCCCGGGGGGAAATCCATGATGAATCGATCGTCTCATAAGCCCAATCTCCAGAACATCACCACCGTCTCCTTCGACGGGGACGCCACTCTCTGGGATTTCGAAAAGGTGATGCGCCACTCTCTGGGTATCGTCCTGGAGGAGATCCGCAAAGCGATTCCCGGAGAATATTTCGCCGCCCTGACCGTCGACGAAATGATCGCCATCCGCGACCAGATAGACCTGGAATCTCCGGATAGCAAACTCGAAGAGATCCGACTTTGTGCCTTCGAGCGTACTCTGGAACGCTCTGGCCATCCAGATAAAAACTTCGCCCGTCAGCTCAACGAACTCTACATGAAGCACCGCTTCGAAGACCTGGAACTCTATCCGGACGTCCTCCCCGCCTTCGACTTCCTCGCTCCCCGCTTCCAGATCGGCCTGCTCTCCAACGGCAATACCTATCCGGAAAAACTGGGCCTGGAAGAGCATTTCGATTTCGCGATATTCGCCCAGGACGTCGGCTTCACCAAACCCGATCCACAAATCTTCGCAGTCACCCTGGAACACGCGGACTGCACTCCTGAAGAACTCCTGCACGTGGGCGACTCCCTTCCCTCCGATGTCGAAGGGGCACAAAACGCCGGCATATCTGCCGTCTGGCTCAACCGGGACGGCGTTCCCAACGAAACCGACATCGTTCCGGATTTCGAGATCGCCTCCCTGCACGAGCTTCCCGCCCTTCTCCCGTGATCCCTTCGCACGCTACCACCGACACCGAGGTGACTCCATGAGTTCCAAACCCAACGTCCTCCTCTTCATGGTCGACCAGCTCTCCGCCCGTTGGCTCGAAGCCACCTGGGACAGCGTCTGTCCCACACCCAATATCGACGCTCTGCGCGCCCGGGGCACCACCTTCACCCGAGTAATCACCAGCAATCCGGTCTGCTGTCCAACGCGCGCCACCCTGGCCACCGGCCTGACCACGCGCGGCCACGGCGTGCTCGAAAACGGCTACTCTCTCGACCCCGCGCTCCCCACCTTCATGCGCACCCTCCAGGAGAATGGCTGGCGCACCGGCGCTCTGGGCAAAGTCCATTTCTTCCCCCACTTCGCCGGTTTTTACCCCGACTACGAGCAGTTCGGCTTCGACGTCACCCACATCACCGAAGACGGCCGCGGCGGCGAGTGGCTCGACTGGGTCCAGACCAACCATCCGAAACATTTCGAATCGGTTCTCGCCACCATCTGGCCCTCCAAAATTCCCGAATACGCCGCCTACGGCCCGGACAAAGTCGATCTGCGCTCCCGCATCGAGGAGATCCGCAAAGACTTTGATTTCGCCACCCCGGAATTCCCGGAAAACAGCGGTCACGCCTATACCCTTCCCTTTCCCGAAGAGGTCTCCCAGACCAACTGGATCACCGGCCACGCTCTCGACTTCCTCAGTGAAATCCCGGACGACCAACCCTTCTTCGCCCAGGTCAGCTATGTCCAACCCCACTCCCCATTCCATCCCCCCGGCGAATACATGCAGTACGTCCATCCAGAGCACATCCCCGAACCGGCTCCGGCGGAGTGGGTCGACGATCCCCACGCCCCTCACGAACTCAAGCGCCGCACGCCGCAGATGCCGGAGGACTGGCGCTACCAGCGCCACTGCTACTTCGCCGACATCGTCCACCTGGACCGCCAGCTCGGCATCGTCATGGACCAACTGGAAAAATCCGGACGACTCGACGACACCTACATCCTCTTCTTCTCCGACCATGGGGAGCTGTTCTACGACCACGGCTTCACCGCCAAGGAGGAAAAGCACTACGACGCCTGCATCCGCGTCCCCCTGATCGTCGCCGGCCCCGGCCTGGGCAAGAGACTCGTTTGCGACAAACTCATCCAGCTTGAGGATATCTGCCCTACCATCCTCGATATGACCGGCCAGCGTCTACCCGTCATGCCAAAAACCGGACCGTATCTGCCGATCCCCGCCGAGGAGATCCCCATCCTGCCCGGCCGCTCCGTGCTCCCCCTCTGCCGTGGAGAAGCAATCGAAGGCTGGCGCAATGCCGCCTACTGCGAAAGCTACAACCGCATCGACGCCGCTCATCCCCAGCAGTGGGCCCGCACCGTGCGCACCGATCGCTTCCGCTACACCTTCTACCCCGAAGATGGCGAACAGCTCTTCGACCTGGAAAACGACCCCGACGAACAGCACAACCTGGTAGCCGAATCCGAATTCGTCACCATCCGCGAAGAACTCCGCGACCGACTTATGACCCTGATCGTCATGCAGGACTACCCCAAGACTCGACGCAGCCTGTTCGCCCTGGGCGTCCACTGACCTTCGGTGTTCGCTGTATATGGAGATTTTCTGAATAGCGATAACCGCGTTTTCCCAGAGCCTCACCCGTTCGGAAAAACGCGATTTACAGGGAGACAACAATGTCGGTACCTGCTCAGAACGACCCCAATCCAGCGTGGACGCCCACCCCTCTCAAAACGAGCTGGGACGATCTGCTTGAGGGAATCGATTCACCCGCAGCCTGGACCGAAAAATCACAATCTATCCGCAAACGCTTTCTAACCCTCCTGCGAGACGAAGCCGCTCCACCTCTTCCTTCCGATTTCCAGATCGAAGTGGAACGGGAATGGGACGGCGGCGGATTCCGCATCCGCGATATCAGCTACCAGGTCGAAACCGATGAACGGGCACACGCCTACCTGGCCATCCCGGACGGCCCCATCCCCAAACGGGGATTCCCTGGCGTCGTCTGTCTGCACGGCACCACCAACTGGGGCGCCCGCCGCACCCTCGGTCTGCCCCCCGAACCGGACGATCCGCACGCGGATAAATCCATGGCCGGCCTGGACTACGCCCGCCAGCTCGTTCGCCGGGGCTACGCCACCATCTCTCCCGAACATTTCTGCGCCGCCAGACGCCTGCCGCAGGAAGGTCCCTACGAGACGGCGGCGTTCTATCGCAAACATCCGGACTGGTCTGCCGCCGGCAAATACACCTACGACAGTCGCATCGCCTGTTCAATCCTGGCCGCGCGACCGGAGGTAGATGCCAACCACCTGGGGGTCACCGGCCATTCGCTCGGAGGACACGGCAGTATCTGGCTGGCGGCGTACGACGACCGCATTCACTGCGCGGCACCCAGCTGTTCCGGCCTGACCTTTCGCGAGAATCCGAATCCGACCGCCTGGTCGCGCGACTTCTGGTATATCTACTTCCCACAGCTGCGCCGAGAATTCCTCGCCGGACGCCAGATCGAGTGCGACTTCCACGAAATGATGGCGCTTGTCGCTCCCCGCCCTCTGCTCGAACGGTTTGCGCTCAACGACGGCGATACGACCGGACAGGCCCACCGCGGGATGCTGCATCTGAAGCTCCGCGAACTCTACCGCCTGCTGGGCTCCGAATCGGCGCACGCCTTCCTGATCTTCGGCGACGGCCATGCCATGCCCGATCTGTCGAGCGCCTGCATGCTGAGCTGGATGGATCGATGGCTGAAACACGATGGCGACCCACTGGGTGCCTGGGATTCCAAACCCACTCCGATCGCTTGAGAAACTGAAAAAGAGGAAGTCGCGGATATCTTTCACCCGCGACTTCCTCTTTCCCTTCGGAGCTTTCTCTTATCTCTCTGTCGTACCGAATTGATTTCCAGATGGCCCGTCGTTGCGCGATCTTTCTTCGGAAACCTCCGGACCTCTGTTCAGCAGTCTGGTATTACAGTTTCTGCTCGTAGTCCGGCCCGCCCACCGGCCCGATCAATTCGTAATTCTCCTCGGGCGTGCCGACCCCGGCCAGGAAATCGGCCAGCGCCTTCCGCATCCTCTTCGCCACATCCGGCCGCTTGCGGATCAGATTCCTCTTCTGCCCCGGATCTTCCTTCAGATCATACAGCTCCGGCTTCCCCCCCTTTTCTCCGTAGGAGATATAGCTCCACCGTTTGTCCGTCACCGTCGGCCCGCCGTTGCGCAGAAAGGTCGAACTGAAGGCGTGCTTGCGCGGCCAGCCCTTCCCCTTTCCCTGCATCAGCGGCACCAGCGAGTGGCCGTGCATCTCCAGCCCCTTTTTCTCGACCCCGGACAATCCCATCAGCGTCGGCAGCAGGTCTACCGGCTGCGTCAGCTCCTTCACCCTGCGCCCTCCCTTCATCCCCGGAGCGCTGATCATCAGCGGAATATGCGCCAGTTCCTGATACAACGGCCAGATCCGATCATCTTCCGGATGGATGTTCGACTTGCCGGTCCGGTTGTGCTCTCCCAGATGCATCCCGTGATCGGTGGTGAAGAGCACGACGCTGTCGTCGAACAGTCCCAGTTCCTCGATCTTTTTGAGCACCACGCCGACCCACTTGTTGACCAGATACGCCTCGGCCGCGTAGTGCGCCCTCAGGTTCGACAACTCTTTTTTGGAGAAAATCGACGCCGGCCCGTAGTTCGGGTGGATCAGCGGCGGCCCGTCGTATCCCGACTTATCGTACAGCTTCACCAGATACTCGGGCGGATCCCACGGCTCGTGAGGGTCGAAAAAATCGACCCACAGCAGGAATGGCTCGGCCCCCCTATTCTCCTCCAGCCAGCGACTCGTGGTGCGCGCCGTCTGGGCGCAAAACCGATCCTCCTCCCAGGCCCAGTCCCGATTGGTCCAGCAGTGCTGCGTCGCCAGATTCCCAAACGGCGTACTTCGCATCTGCGGATCCACCCGCGTCTTTCCATCCACCGCCACCTTCTGCCGGGGCGGCAGATTCCCCTTCAACAGCGGCTTGTCCCCCTCTTGACCGCGAATCCAGTACGCGCCGGTGAATCCCCGATTGCAGAAATGTTCCCCACTCATCAGGTGCGGCGTGTCGCAGATCAACTGGCTCTGGTAACCCGCTTCACCAAAGATGGTGCTCATCACCGGGCTCTGCCGATCCAGCGGTTGCCAGCCGTGAAACGGAAATCCATATCGCCCGTTAAACATGTCGGTGCGATTGGGAATCGTCGGAAAACTCGACACGTAGTGCCGATCGAAACAGACGGCCCGTTCGGCAAACCGATCCAGCGCATCCGTGCCGATCCACTCGCCGCCGTTGCATCCCAGATTGTCGTAGCGATAGGTATCGCTGACCAGGATAATGACGTTCATGATCCACCTCTCTGTCCTGCAGGTTTCTTTCGGGGCGGGATTCTTCCATACGAGACGATAACCCCAACCAAAACAAAAAGGCCGACGAACGTCAACCGTTCGCCGGCTTTTGCCATACAGAAAGAATCTCCTTCTTCACATCTCACATTATCCCTGCTTGAAGTCGGCCCCCCGACTCTGCGCCGGGTGGGCGCACAACGGCATCATCAATTTCGACACTCTATCCCAGGAGATATCCACATATCCCTCCTGTATCCTCTCTGCCTTCACGGACACCGCACAAGGCTTCTCTCCAGCACGTAGCAGCTCCAACCCGGCTGCCAGCACGACTTCCCCCCAGCTCTCCAGATCGAATTCGAGCAATTCCCCCCGATAGCAAACCCCATCCACGAACATCTTCCCATCCTCTTCACCCACCTCCCAAACCACATTGAACTCCCCAAAGCGCGACGGCATGGTATGAACTACGGCCATATATTCTCCGGCAATCAGGGCAAACCGGCCATCTCCCAGTTTCTCGACCAGGGCGTTCTCCCCACTCAGCTCGTAGCGCACCCTCAGATCCTCGACCTGGAATACTCCATCGTCCGGGCGATCCAGATGCACGTGAAAATCCCCTCTGTCACTCGCCAGTCCAAAGGCGGACAGCACCCGGTTTCGCTGCTGGTTCTGATGCACACAGGCGGACGCGAAGTCCCTCCCGTCCCGCAGAAAGCGCAGCCGCAATACCGCCGACTCCGCCGACTTGATTCCCCAGTACCCGACCAGCGGCCGCCGCTGCGTCCACATATCCTCGTGGTTTATCGAGCTCAGACAGGCATCCTGACTCATCCAGGTCGTCCCCCAGCGACTGTCCTGCCAGGCATCGGAGCGCACGAAGCAGCTGCGCCTCTCCACCTCCTCCAGTCTCAATTCCGTAAAATGCCTCGCCGACCACTCGGGACAGGGAAGGTGCTGCAGAGAGCAATACGCCTGGCCGTCGTCATCTTTCACACCGGCGCCGACCAGCAGTTCCTCGATCTCTTTTTCCCCCAGTCGATCCCGATAGGCCCGACTGTGCGGCCCCGCCCACTGCCGGGTGCGCGGATGAAAGTGCAGACCGATTACGTGCCAGATCCAGCCGCGCAGCCCATTCGCTGTCCGTTGCCCCTCCTCGTCATCGACCAGTTGCAGGATCCGCTCGCACTCGTGCAGCGCCACCATGGTGTAGGTCGGGCTGTTGTACTCATTGAAGCCGCCGTGTCTCCTCGCATGTCGCACGAATCGACTCAACCGCTGCCGCCCATAATCGACCAGCCGCTTTTCATCCAAGATCTCTCCGGCCATCAACGCAACCCCCGCCCCCATGATGGCGATATTGGTGTATTCCGGCCCCACGTTCCGCCGAAAGATCTCCCAGGCGGCGTGCCCCAGGCCGTCCCGCATCCGTTCCCGCAGCGACTCCGAAAGCTGCTCTGCGTGCTCGATGAGCATCTGTGCCAGTATCGCCCCGCAAAAATCCGCCCAGTTGCGATCCGGCGGCGCCATCTCCCGCACCGGCTCCTCCAATAACCAGGGCCAGACGCCGTAGTAATCATCGGTCGGGTCGGTCTCCTGCAATCCGAGTACTCTGTCGACGATGTCGGCCGCCCGTTTTTCCCACTCCTCCCCTCCTGCCTGCAGCAACGCCAGGGCGTAGTCCAGACTCGAACGCGTCGAGTGAGCCCAGGTGCCGTCCGGCACTCGCGTGTGGTATCCCGGTCCTTTCCACTCCGCACCGAGCATCCGCTGCTCTTCGCTATATCCCTCACCGGCTCGGGCGAGGTATTTTTCCAACCCCGCGTTCATTTCCGGAAACTCCACGAGCCCGGTTTCAAGGTGATAGTATCCACCGACTACCTCGACCTCTCCTGCGAGTGCCCGTTTCTTGAGAAACGGCTCACTGGCGCGAATCTGCTCCACCACCATCCCCACATTCTCGCGAATCGCGTTTTCGACCAGACCTCCCTCCCGACCCTCAACTCTTTCAACCGCCGGCTGGATCGCCTTCACCAGGTGCACCAGATGCCCGGGCGCCTCTCCCCCCTGCACAGCAGCCGTCACCGCCCCACAGCTGCTGTGCCCCAGCACCACAATCAGCTGCACCCCCAGATGCTCCACCGCGTATTCGACACTGCCGATAACCTCATCAGTGGCGATATTGCCGGCTACCCGGATGACGAACAGTTCCCCCAACCCACAGTCAAAGAGGATCTCGGGCGACACCCGCGAGTCCGCGCAGGCAATGATGATGGCCATGGGTTGCTGGCCGTCGACCAGTCCCTGCCGCACCTCGGGCGTCTGATTGGGATTTTTCGCTCGCCCGGCTGCATAGCGTCGATTGCTGGCGATCAGCCGCCGCAATACCTGTTTCCCGTTCATTGAATTCACAGACTCCCTCCCTCTCCCGCTCGTGTTCGGGACTGGCAGAAAATTAACAGATGGACCAGGAATAAATCAGGATGAAGTATAGAATCTGTCCATCGCCACAGCAAGGAGAATCGCTACTTGCTGCCGCGCCCCGAAGATCAATAAAAAACGGCCCTACTGGATGGCAGGACCGTCTCATCGACATTCTCCAGATGCGCTGCGAACGCTGCCCCGCTGCCTACAGAAATTCGACGACCTCTTCGAAACCCTTCCGCTCTTTATTCCCGCGCTTCTCGAATCCCTTTTTCGGATAACCGAGCGGAGTGATCGAAAACACCACCTCGTTTTCCTTCAGCCCCAGCGCATCCCGCAAAATTCCCGGATCATACGCCTCGATCCAGCAGGTGCCCACCCCTTCACACTCGGCCGCCAGCACCATGTGGTCGATGGCGATAGTCAGGTCGGTTTCGATTGAATTGTACCCATCCCCCTCCCGAGTCCAGGCTTCATCCCGCTTCCCGACGACCACCAGCAGGTGCGGTGCCTCCCGGAACCACTCCCGCGCGTAACACCCGTGCACCTTCGCCAGCATCTCCGGTGAGGAGATCAACAGAAAGCGCCACGGTTGCCGGTTGGCCGCCGAAGGAGCGATTCTCCCGGCGTTGAGAATCCGCTTTAAAACCTCCGCATCGACAGGCCGTCCCGGATCGTAGTTGCGAATGCTCTCGCGCTCCTCGATTAACTGATAAAAATCCATTCCGTCCTTCCTCAAAATTGGAGTTCCATACAGACTGCACTGTCGCAGGCGTGCGCCCGGAATTCCCAGGAATCCCCGATCGGTCCATCGATCGCACATCGACTCACCTCGACAAATCCGAAACGCGCGGCGAATCCCGCCGCAGAATTCGTCAGGATCACCCCTCGCCTCATCCCGATCTCCCTGCCCCTTTCGGTGATTTCCTCTACCAGACGACGACCGATCCCTTGTCCCTGGCAATCCAGCGCTACGGCCAGCGATCGCAGTAAACAGGAATCTCCATATATCTCCATGCCCACGCAACCGCAGATCCGTCCATCCTGCCAGGCCACCAGGAACTGCCCGAGATGCTCTTCGAGATGCAGGGGCGGAAGTCCGACCTGTTCCAGCAGAGCGGCAATATCCTCCAGATCTCGCCGCTCTGCCGATTCGATCCGCATCACGACTTCTTCCCCGTTATCCTGGCACTCCACACCTTGCCGGCGACCTGGGCGATGCACTCCGCAGAAATCTCCGGGCTCTTTCCAGATCCATCCGAGCCACAGCAACCAGACGCTTCATCTTTCTCCGATCCACAGCAGCTCGATTCCGCATCCCCACTCGAGCCGCAGCAGCCGGACGCATCCCGAGCCTCGCCCTTCCCCGATCCACAGCAGCTCGATTCCCCCTCACCATCTTCCACGTCGGGCTGGCAGCATTCCCCCAAAAAACCCTCGATCTCCTTTTCCCCATAGACCATCCGCTCCGTCACTTCCACGTCCACCAGCCCCGCCTGTTGCATCGCCTCCAGGTACTCCCCCTCCTTGATAGCCCCGGCCACGCAGCCGACCAGCGCGTCGACGTTCGACACCACCTCTTGCGGCAGGTCGTCTCCCAGCACAATATCCGAGATAGACACCCTGCCCCCCGGCTTCAATATCCGGGCCACCTCGCGAAACACCTTTCCCTTGTCCGGGGCCAGATTGATGACGCAGTTGGAGATCACCCAGTCGACGCTGTCGCTCTCCACCGGCATGTCGTCCGCTTCCCCCATGCGAAACTCCACGTTGTCCGCTCCCGCCTCCCGGGCGTTGACCCGGGCTCTCTCGATCATCGCCGGCGTCATATCCAGACCGATCACCTTTCCCTCAGGTCCCACCTTCTCGGCGGCGATCAGACAGTCGATCCCCGCCCCCGAGCCGATATCGAGCACCACGTCTCCCTTTTCGACCCCTGTGAAGGCCAGCGGATTGCCGCAGCCGAAGGAACTCTCCACCGCCGCTGCCGGAAGATTCTCCAACTCCTCCGTCGCGTATCCCAATCCGGCGACCTGCTTTACTCGCTCCGCATCAGCGGACGAACAGCACGAACTACGGCTCTCCACCGCCCGGGTGTACCCCTCTCTCACCGCTTCTTTGATCTGCTCATCGGTCAACGACATTTCTCATTCTCCTCGAAAAAAGAGTTCAGCAACAATTCTCACTTCCCTTCCGGCGCCACTCATCCACTCCCTCGATCAACATCTTGAGTGCGATAATCAGATTCCCGCGATCCTTCTCCCCGATCGGCTCCAGGATCCCCTTCTCCATCTCCAACAACTCCCCGTGGATGGTCCCCAACAGTTCGCTCCCTCCATCCGTGAGCCGCACGCAGCAGACCCGTCGGTCCTGCTCATCGACGCAGCGTTCCACCAACTCTTTGGCCACCAGTTGATCGACCACCCGCGTCATAGTGCTCACCGACAGCTGCATTTTTCTGGCCAGTTCCCCCATCGCCAGCGTCTCCTCCCCCTCCAGAGCGGCCAGCGCGTAGCACTGAGAGACCGAAATCCCGTGACAGCATACTTCCTGGCGATCCCGGAACTGATATCGCTTCACCAGTTCGGTGACTACCTGGTGCAGTTCTCGCGCCTGTTTTTCCAATTCATCTTCCATAGCTTGTATCTCCAAATATTTGCATTATACAAATAAATTATCGATCTCTCCCCATTTGTCAATCCCAACTTCCCATTTCACCATTTGCCGGCGTCTTCGGAATGCGCCCCTCAATACACCAGATGAATCGGTTGCAACAACTCCTCCATCCCCCTATCCGCCTTCACCCGGATCCGGCACAAATAGGTCCCCGGAGGCGCCAGCCCTCCCGATGCACTGCGGCCATCCCAAGAAAAGTGCAGTTCCCCCACCTTCTCCATACTCGTACCTGTATCCGCCCCCTCTTCGATGCGCGCGCGCCCCATGCGCTTGCCCGCCAGGTCGAAGAAATCCACCTCCACCGGTCGCTCCTCCAGCACCCGCAGCAACACAAAGCTCCCTATCAGCCTGTCGTTGACCCCATCCCCGTTGGGCGTCAGCACCGGCATGATCTGCACCGCCTGTATCAATCTACTCGAGGGAAAACCCACGCTCGGGCGAGCCGTATTGCTATCGATCAACTCGGTGGCGTCCCTCTGCTCGGTCTCAACGCGCTGGAAACGCCCCTCCTCCCGAGAGCTACCGACAAAGCTCTTCAACTCCACTCCCTCTTCGAAAACCTGCGTGGACAGCTGCACCTCCACCAGCGCGTGCCTCGACAGGGACAAACCCCCGTTAAGCTCAAAAGGAAAGCGCATGTGCAGCGAATCCGACTCTGATCCCGACAGAATCTCCAATTCTATCCCTTCCATATCCCTGAACGCGCCATCTCCAACATCCTGAAAAGAACGAGTGAAGCGACTCTCCAGAGGGCGGGTAACCGTCGCCGCCGGATCGAGAAGCGCCGTTTCCTCCGTCACCCTCACCTCCCCCACGCGCACACCGCGCAACTCCACCGCCTCTCGCCCCACGATCAACAGTTCATCGAAGCCCCCCCCTTCCATGGAGAATAGTTCGGATCCGGAGGCCCGAATAAAATAGGAGTATACCTGCTCCCTCAGTGGATCGACTCCGACCGGCGGCCGATAATCCCCTCCTTCTACCTCCAGGTCCCGCAGCGACCGCTCCAACCCCTGTTCCTCCAGCACCGCCAGTTCCCCTGCCAACTCCAGCGCCAGCGGCCGGGCCAGTTCCACCCGCAGCCAGCTCAATCGCGCCGCCTTTTCGGGATCTTCCGAGAAGAAACGGACCCGCACCTGCAGAAACCGGCGCGGATTGGGCGAGGTGATCTGGTCGCGGAACACCTCCCCCCGCCCCTCGTAGCTGCGGCTCCACTCGCTCCAGCCGACCAGTGCCAGTTCCCCATCCCTGTCCGGCAACGAACGCGGGCGGTTTCCCCTGCCCAGCTTCTTATCATCCTCATCGACCAGACCATCCCCGTCGTTGTCTATGAAATCGATCGGATCTTCGTCCTCGCGTCCATCTCCGTCGTCATCAAAGCGACTCTGGTGCGGAGGATCCAGCGCCTCCCAGGCGTTCCAGCGCTCCCAGCGGAAGACCAGATCGTCGTACGCCTCCTGAACGATCTCCTGATTGATTATCTCCCCTCCGGTATCGACGACTTCGAAATAGGTGTAAGTCGTATCAGTCTGATCCGAAGTGCGGGTCTGCAGTTGAAGGCGCACCTCCGGATGCAGTTCGAGAGGTTCGCTCCGCTCGACAACTTGATTACCTGAAGCTCCGGCAGCATGCACGACCGCCTCCGCTTCCCAGGTGATGTGCGGCATGGTAAGACGCACCAGACCACCGCTGGCATCGGTAAGCTCAATGGGTGGCGAGTAGAGCCACAGGTCCGGGGGATATCCCACACCGTACAGCTGCAATTCGCCCAGCAGCCCCTGCGGTCCCCAGTCAGCTCCACTGGGAGTAGGGTTGCGTATTTGCAGAAAACGCACCTTTCTCAGCGGGAATCTCTCCTCAAGCATCCTCACTCCAGCGGTGAGATTGTCGATCTGATCTTCGCTGACGACGCTCTGCCACTGCAATCCGTCTTCCAACTGACCAAAATCGTCCACGTTTTCCAGATACAGCGGATTGATCTGCGTACCGTCCGAAACACGAAAATCGTGGATCCCAAAAGCGCCCCGGGTAGAATTCCAGTTATCCGCTCTATTCGCCATCACCGCCAGCAAACTATTTATCCAGAACGCCGCGCCCAGATCAACCCACATTGTTCCTCTTCTATCGGTGAATGCGGCACCAGCCCGGGCAGCCCATTCGGTATTGTAAAGACCATCAATAGCCATGGTCGGCTCGGAAAGCCCTCCACCTCCGTACGCTCCCCCCCCCCGTTTGTCCGGATGCTGTACCACGTTATCTCCCCGTCCCCATACCTCCACCTCCAGCACCCGCGGCACCTCTCGTGCGTAGTAGCGAATTGGTCCCCGTTTGCGCGCGTCCAGTTTCTGAAAAATGCTCTCATCCACTTCGACCAGAGCTCCACCAGCTGTGATCCGCTGATAGACTACCGCTCCCCGACGCTCCGGGGGCAGCGTTTCGTACGCCTCTCGTCCCTCTTCTCCCACACCGATGAATTTTTTGCGGTCGAAGGCGCTGTCCATAATCTTCAATTTGGCGTAGTGGATAAAGCTGCCCGTCATGTCCGGCTGGCCATCCAGGTCGAAATCCGCCCTGTCCAACGGTTCGAGGGGGAAGGTCCGCTGCAGATACCGACCCGAACCATCCCGGTCCACCAGATCGAGATTCGTCGCTTTGCCCACTACTGTGAATGCCAGGCTGGTGCCCGAAGGTGGGGGAAAGCGCTCCCCCATCGAGACGAATAACACGAACGACCTCGCCGGATCTCCCGAAAACTCCCCCTCGCCGTCCCCGGCCGAAAAAACAACCGTGATGCTGTCGACGAAGGCCAGCCGCCCCAGATCGATCAACAGCTCCCACCCCCGCAATCCTTCCAGGGAAAAATCCTCTTCGGCCGGCTCCCAGTAGGTCTCCAGATCCCCATCGATCGTCAATCCTGCTATCCGGCGATTCGACAACGCAGAAGCCCCCCCTCGTACCAGAAATCCCTCCGCCCGCACAATATCCTTGTAAATGTGCTGATCCGCTTCCGGCGCCAGGTTGTGTTTGGCGCGGAAGTAGCGCGGCCATACTCCCCGGGAATCGATGTTGAACAGACCGGTCGAGTCGATCGGCGCATTCAGACTGGCGACAACGTCGTTCTGGACGATCCACTGGTTCCAGTGATCCGGTCGATTTACTTCGATGAAATTTTCCGACAACTGGTAACCCTGCCCCTGCGCGGCAACAAGAGCACCGGAGACCAGCAGTGCGCCGATCGCGACTACAAACAGGGGCATACCCGGAAAAAGGGATATATCCCCTTTCCGAAAAAGCCGCATAAGGCCTTCCTTTAAAAATCCCGCGATGCTAATGAAGCGTGTCCGATCTCCTTTTATCATTCCCTCAATATCATCTTTCACCTTCCTATTGCAAGGCGACGACCACCACCGTCTGGTCATCTCCTTGAGCTTCCTCTCCGACGAATTCCCGCACTTCCATCAGCAGGCGGTCAGTGAGCTGTTCCGCCGCCAATCCCTCGAGGCATCCCTGACGAATCACCTCATTCGTCCGCTCGAAGCCGAATAACTCACCCTCTTCATCTTCCGCCTCCACGATCCCATCCGAACAGAAGACGATCCTATCCCCCGGAGCCAGCTGGACTTCCGTCACCGGAAAGACAGTCTCGGAACGCACTCCCAGAGGATAGGCATCCACCTGCACCTCGGCGATTTCTCCCGAAGCGGCCAGGAAGTGAAGAGGATACGGGCAGCCTCCGTTCGCCATCCTGAAGACGCGCGTGCCGAGATCGATCTCCCCCATGGTGAAGCAGACGAAAGTGCGCCTGTCGAGAATCCGATGCAGCGACCGATTCAGCCGCTCGAAGAGCTCCGCCAGCGGATATTCTACCTCCATCTGATTTTCCAGGATCCCGCTGAACATCACCACCGGGATCGCCGCCTCCATGGCGTGACCGGTCACGTCGGCCATGCAGACGATCAGCTTCCCCTCTCGCTGAAAGTACTGGAAGAAGTCGCCGCCCACGTGATTGGCGGGCAGGCAGCGGCCGATCACATCGATCCCGGGCACCCGGGGATCCTCCTCAGGCATCAGCCCCATCTGCATCTCGTGCGCCATCTGCAGTTCCTCCTCCAACTCGCAGACCAACTGCTCCCGCGCCCGATCTCGCTCCCGCCGATTCCGCAGCGCTGCTCCTCCAGCTGTCGCCACTCCACCCAAAGCCAGTGCCAGTACGACCCACAGACCAATCTGTCCGTACGGTGGGTGCACCCTCACCAAAGCGGTGGCGGGTTTTTCCGAATAGGTAAGATCGCGATCCACCGCCTGCACCTCGAATTCGTACTCCCCCAGCGGCAGATCCCGATAGATCACCTGCCGCTCCCGCGTCACCTGCCAATCCGCATCGAACCCCTTCAGCCGATAGACATAGGCCATCTGATTCGGACGGGTTTTGAGGCTGCTGCCCCGAAATTCGAACGCCAGATAATCCTGCTCTGTCGAAATCTCGACCCTTTCCATCAACGGATATTCTCGATCGGCAAAGATCCTGGAGAGGCGTATCCCGGGTGGCGTCAAACGCGGGCGAAAGCAGGTGAATCCGGCCTCGGTGCCTATCCAGTAATCTCCATTCTCTGCCTGAACGGCATGCTGAACCCCATCGTGCAACAATCCATCCCGCTGTAGCAAGGATTGAAAGACCTTGCCATCGTACCGACTCACCCCTCCGCCGAAGGTCGAGAACCACAGGTGGCCTCGTCGATCTTCCATAATATCTAAAATATGATTGTGCCCCAGTCCGTCGGCCGTCGTGAAATTGACGAACTCCTCACCATCGAAGCGACTCACCCCTGCACTTGTCCCAAACCACAGATCTCCCTGACGATCTTCCAGAATATCATTCACATTATTATGAACCAGACCATCGGCCGTTGTATAATGGGTAAACTCCCTACCATCGAAACGACTCGCTCCTCTATTTTCTGTATTCGACCCGAACCAGATATTCCCCTGCCTGTCTTCGGCGATCCCTCCGATTCTTCCAGCAAGTAACCCATCAGCTGCGGTGAAATTGTAGAATCTCTCCCCGTCGAAGCGACTCACTCCCCCCCACCCACCCAGCCACACATCACCATCTGCATCAGAGTACAGGGCGTAAATAAAATCGTCCACTAATCCATCTTCCATCTTGTAGTTGGTCAACTGGCCGTTATCGTACACATACGCGCCGGTAGCATGGGTCCCCAGCCAGATATGGCCACGAGAATCCTCCAATATGCCAAACACGTAACTTTTTACTGAATCGAGGGCCGTCAGGTTCCCATCCTCCCAATAATGAGCTCCTTCATTCGTACCCAGCCACAGCCTCCCCTGACTGTCCTCAGTAAGCCCAAAAATGGGAAACTCGGTTGAGACGGAGCTGTATTCCCCTCCTGTGTGCCGGAGAACGCCGATTCCGGCGTTAAGAATGCTGACCCCACTTCCGATCCACAGATTACCAGTCCGATCCTGCAGCAGAGCACCCACAAGCTGAAGCGTCAGTTCTCCATCTGGAGCGAGAGCATCCCACGTTTTTCCGTCGAAGCGATTTACCCCTCCCTGAACACCAACCCATATTTCCCCATCTCGCCCGATTTCAATACCGAAGGCGTTCCCATCTGTCAGCCCCTCCCCCACATCATACGAGGTAAAATTCAGACCGTCGAAACGCCCAACTCCATGCGGAGCCAGGGCCATCCACAAAGCACCGGACGGCTCCACTGCAAAATCTCTGACCAACTCCTGGACCTCGAATATGTCTAAAATTTCGAAATACTCACCGTCGAAGTGACTTAGGCCACTTTCAGCGCCAATCCACAGCCCCCCACTACTGTCCGGTGCCAGTGCAGAGATCCTGACATCGCCCAACCCATCCGCTGTTTTAAATACGGTGAACTTCTCGCCGTCGAAGCGGCAAAGCCCAGCTCGAGTCCCGATCCATATCCCCCCCTCTGAATCCCCTCTCACGGCCCTTATATCATCATCCAGCAGCCCATCCGCGGTTGTATAGGTGATCAGTTCCTCGCCATCCAGGCGACTCAATCCTCCCCCGGTGCCAATCCACAGGATGCCTCTGGCATCCTGCCAGAATTCTGAGACCACGTCGCTTCCCAAACCATCGGCAGTGGTGTACGCCGTCATGTACTCTCCATCGTAATGCAAAACTCCACCAGCGGCGGTGGCGAACCAGAGATCCCCCTGAAGATCCTGAAGAATATCGGTCACCGTGGCGTCGGTGAGTCCGTCAGCCACGCCGAGCAAGCGCCACGTCCCCTGTCGTATCCCCGAACCTGCGCGCACTCTCCTGCCGATTGCAAGACTCCGGCGCCCCGGGCCGGCCGGAGAAGATTTTCCGTCGGATGCCGACAATATCCGATTCCCCAGATCGAGGGTCCGGCCAGCCTCCACCTCGGCCTCTGCGCTGAATTCCCGCTGCGAACCCACCTCCAACCGGTAAACCCCGGCCGGCAATGCGGCGGAAATCTTTCCCTTTCCATCCGTGCGCACCCGCAGCCAGCAATCTGCAGCCCTCTGCGAATTTATTTCAATTAACCGCCCTTTGATCGGCCTCCCATCCTCGCGCTCCAGCCCAATTTCGATTTTACCCAATTCTTCTCCAGGCCCCAGGAGGATCGCATCTCCCAGGCTCGCGGAAACGAACCTGCCGCCCGTCTTCCCCGAAGTCAGGAAAGATTTCGATCCATCCTCGTCCAGATCCCAAACTGCCACATCCACCCCCACAACTGCACCCGGTTGCAGTTGGATCTCTCCTCCGTATTTGGCATCGATATCGACGCGCCACTCGTACCGATGTACCCGATCTCCTCGTGTCGCCTCTACCTTCATCTCACGCGAATTCCCTCCTATACCACCTGGCTTGTCGCTCCAGATGTTGTACTGGCCGACACTCACTTCCTCCCTATCGTGCACCCCATCCACATATAGCTCCATGCCGTCCACCGTGTCGTAGCGCAGCATTTCCGCCTCCAGCACCAGCGACTGATCCCGCGCTTCTATCGCCACGTACAACGCGTTCTCCGCACCGCTGTAGGCCACGGCGAACCGCCCCTGGAAATCCTCCTCGTCCTCGACCGGTTCTCCCGACCGGTTGCCCGTCAACCGATTCCAGGAGATCTCCTCCGGCCAGTCGGAGAAATCTCCGTCGATTTCGATCTCCCCCGCCGGCATTGCCAGGAAGACCGCGCCGTTGTGAGCCAGCACTGGATGTAAGCTTCCCAACAATCCCGCAAGGCAGAGGTGTATGAAAAGTGGAATCGAACGCAGTCGCATGAGCAAATCCGCTTTAAATGTGGATCTATCCCTATTCGGCTGTGTACAAAATAGGAATTTACTCCTCCGACATCCATCTCGATCTTCTCCGGATGTGTCCTCCACATTTTTCTCCTTTCCTCCAAGTAAAAAAACCCGCCGAATCCGGATTCGACGGGCAGGGCAAAAATGAGTTCAATTTTGCGGCAGCAGGGATGTTTGCAAGCGGCCGTTCAGCTATCCTTCCAACAAATGTCGCAGCGCCCCCTCCAACTCCGGGTAGAGGAATTCGTACCCCGTCTCCATCAACCGCGTTGGCGCAACCCGGATGCTGGCCAACAGCAGTTCGTCGGCCATCTCCCCCAGCATCAATCGCGCCATCCCGGCCGGGAGCGGCATCAGCGTCGGCCTTTTCAGCACCTTGCCCAGAACGCGCGTGAATTCGGCGTTGGTCGCCGGCTCCGGCCCCACCACGTTCATCGGCCCCACCATTTCTTCGCACGCCAGCGCGTGGCAGGTTGCCCCTACCGCATCCTCCAGCGCAATCCAGCTCATATACTGACGGCCGTCGCCGATCTTCCCTCCGAGCCCCAGTCGAAACGGCAGCAGCGACTTGGCCAGCGCCCCTCCCTCCGCGCTGAGCACCACGCCGAAACGAGCCAGCACCACTCGAATCCTCTTCTCCGCCAGCACTTCGGTCGCTCCCTCCCAGTCACGCACCAAACCGGCGAGAAACCCCTCACCCGCTCCATCCTCTTCGTTCAACAGTCGATCCCCGCAGTGCCCGTAGTAGCCGATCGCCGAAGCACACACCAGAACTCGAGGAGGAACGGCCAGCTGCGCCAGCGCACTGCACAGTAGCTGCGTCCCCCCGACTCGACTTTCCCTGAACCTCTGCTTGCGCTTCTCCGTCCACCGTCCCCCGGCGATGTTTTCCCCGGCCAGATGGACCACCGCATCCATCCCCTCCATGCCTATCGCGTCGATACTCCCCGACATCGGATTCCAGAACACCTCGCCTTCGCCCTGGGGAGGATAGCGCACCAACCTGACCACCTCATTCCTATCTATCTGCAATCTGGCTGACAGCGCCGATCCTATCAGACCGGAGGCCCCGGAAATGAGTACTTTCACGATCGAACCTCTTTCTCCGATAAACGGGGAAGCACATCCCTCAGCGCATCGGCGAAATCACTGCGTTCTTCCACAGTGCCCACCGTGACCCGGATACAGCGATACAGCGGTGCCACCCCCGGCATGCGCACGAAAACATCCCGCTCCAGCAGCAGCCCCATCAACTGGCGCGCACGATCACCATCTCCTATGTCGAAGGCGACGAAATTCGTTCCCGAAGGAATCGCCCCGAGACCCAGCTCTTCGGCCAGTGCCATGTAATCCCGCCGTCCCTCTTCCACCTGTCGCACCACATTCCTCACGAACCCTCCATCCCGCAGCGACGCCAGCGCCCCGGCCTGCGCCACCCGGTTGACGCCGAAGTGATTGCGCACCTTGCCGAACGCCGCCATCACTTCCCGATGCGCAACCGCGTAGCCGATGCGCGCCCCGGCCATGCCGTGTGCCTTGGAAAAGGTGCGCACGCGGACGACGTTTCTCCGTTCCGTGTCGAGCGGCAGCAGCGCCTCTTCCGGGGCGAACTCGAGATACGCCTCGTCCAGAACCAGCACACAGTTCTCCGGCAGTTGTTCGATAAACTCGCGCAGTTCTCCTCCCCGGTTCCAGGTCCCCATCGGATTGTCCGGATTGGCCACGTAGACCAACCGGGGTTCCAGTCTCCGCGCCGCTTCCAGAAGCGCTCCCAGATCTTCCCGATCATCCATATAGGGCACCTCGTGCAGCACACCCCCGTGTCCCGCTACGTGATAATTGAACGTCGGATACGCTCCCAGCGAGGTGACCACCGGATCTCCCGGCTCCACGAACAGGCGCACGCACAGATCCAGCAGATCGTCAATCCCGCTCCCCAAGCAGACCTCCTCGAGCGACACCCCGTGCACCTGCGCCAGCCCTTCGCGCAATTCGTACCCCTCGGGATCGTTATACCAGAAGATCTCCCCCACCGCCGCGCACATCGCCTCTTGCGCCCGGGGAGAAATCCCAAAGGAACTCTCATTCGCCCCCAGACGCACCCTCAGACGTCGTCCGCGTTCTCTCTCCATCGCCTCTGGCGGCACGAACGGCACCGTGGAAGGCAGCTCGCGGACGATGCGCGTAAAGGGCAGTTGATCAAGCATGAATCAATCCATCCCTTCTCTTACTTGAAGAAGCGTTGAAATTCGTCTATCATAGAGCGCATGGAATCGGAAAACCATTCCCCGCACGAGCGCCGGAGCTTCGGCCTCCGTCTGCCCAGGTCCACCCATCCGGAGCTGCGTCGGCTGCGCGGCAATCATCGCCCCTCGGCCCATGGGCACAAGATGTGGAACTCCACCTGGTTGCTGCTCGATTTTCTGCAGCATCAGCCGATCGACACCGGGCTACACCTGATGGACGTTGGCTGCGGCTGGGGGATGACCGGCATCGCCTGCGCCTCTCGCTACAATGCTCGGGTCACCGCCGTCGATGTCGATCCACAGGTCTTCCCCTACCTGGAGCTGCACGCCAAACTGAACCAGGTCGAAATCGACACCCTCGCTTCTTCTTTCGAAGAGATTCCCGACGAATTGCTCTGCCGTCAGGAACTCCTTCTCGGCGCCGACATCTGCTTCAACGAAACCCTCATCGAGCCGCTCTACAGCCTCCTCAACCGCGCCCTCCGGATCGGCATCCCCCGCATCCTCCTGGCCGACCCCGGTCGCTTCGCCTTTCGCCAGCTCGCCTCCCGCTGCGTTCAGCAACTGCACGCCATCGAACGCGAATGGCACACTGACGAACCTCTGGTCAGCTGGTCCGGAGTGGGTCCACAGGTGCGCGGTTTCCTCCTGATTATCGGCGCGGATTGGCTCAACCGGTCTCCGGCATAAACGTCGGCATACTCACCCCCCTGAACGGCTGAAACGCGCCGCGCACCTGCGCAAAGTGCAGCTCGCAGTTCTTTCCGCCCCAGGCGTACACCTGCCGCACCAGTTCGCCGCACTCCGCCGGCACCAGAAAAACCATCTCCTTGCCCCGATGCTGCTCCAACTCGGCCAATAGCAGGGCTGCCGCCTGCTCCTCTATCCGCGCCACTCCCGGCCCCAGCATCCCCTGGGAAGAGATCAGAAAACCATCCAGTCCTTCCTCCCCCTCGCACACCGACGCGTGCCAGAACCGATCCTCATTCTCGATGAAATACCGATAGTCACTATCCCGCCGAATGCCGCTTACATCCATCTCCACTGCCGCCATCTTCTCCACATCCTCTAGCGTGGCGGCCCTCACTCTCTTCGAAGCTTCCACCTCGACTCCCATCCCCTCTTCGGGCACCTCCACCAGCACATCCTGATACGCGCAGCGCGGCGTGAACCCCGCCCGCGTGTACAGGGAGAACGAATCCAGATTCATGGCGCTGGATACCAACCGCACCGGCTTCCCCTCCCGATCGGCCAGATCGATGATGAACTGCAGCAGTCGTCTCGCCACCCCGCGACCGAAGTGGCTCGGATGGGCGTTCATGATCCCCAGCGACACGTGCGTTGGCCGCACGTGGTAAAAACAGGAGCCGATCAATTGTCCACTCCACCCGTCTACGGCAACCAGCCCTGCACTCCCCTCCATCTTTCCGTAGACCGCACAGAAAACATCGGCCACTGCCGGCCCGCCGCCAAAGGCCGCCGCATGCCCGTGCGTGAGATACCACTGATTGGTCGAGAGATAGATCAACTCGGCCACCTCCTGCCGATCCTCCTCCTCCATCTCGCGCAGTTCGAAATCGCTCATTGCCGTTCTCCCTGAGTACAGCTCACCGCAGTTTAGGGTTGAAAATGTTATGGTTCGATTCTCCGCAATTTTCCCCGGTTTTGTACTCCCGTTTCCGCAGAGCTGTACTGCGTTCGCAGCTCAACCCATCTCGCGCCCCAATATTCCACACTCCCCGATATGTGTCAAGCCGTCTCATTGCCCTCCCAACCCCATTTTTCTTATGCTTCCTCTCAGTGCGCGGAGGACAGCAGGCAGCACATTCCCAAAACCGACGCTCCACCAGTCGATTTTTCATTCTATAGACCGCCAGCCATCACAGAGGAGCTTCACCATGAAAATCACCGAAGTGAAAGTCTTCCCGGTCGGCTCGTTCGTGTACGTCAAAATCATCACCGATACCGGACTCTACGGCATTGGCGAAGCATCCCTCAGCGGCCGTTCCATGGCCGTGGTCGAATCCTTTCAACACCTCACCCCCCTGCTGATCGGCCAGGACGCCACCCGCATCGAGCACATCTGGCAGGACATCTTCCGCGGCACCTTCTGGCGCGGCGGCGCGGTCCTCCAATCCGCTCTCGCCGGTATCGACATCGCCCTCTGGGACCTGGCCGGCAAAGCCCTCGGCGTGCCCACCTACCGACTCCTCGGCGGGGCTGCCCGAGATAAAGTCCTGGTCTACCGCCACGTCGGCGGCAACACTCCCGAAGATCTGGTGGAGAGCTCCAAGCGCCTTCTCGACGAGGGCTGGAAGGTGCTGCGCATCTCCCCCATCGACTCGACCGTCACCGACCACTACGATGGCAAAATCGCCGTGCTGCGCGGCATCGAACATATGGAAGCGCTGCGCCGGGCGGTCGGCGATGAGGTGGAGATCATCTTCGAAGCCCACACCCGCCTGACGCCTCCACGCGCCATCGAACTGTGCAACGCCATCGAACCGTTCCACCCCTTCTTCGTCGAAGATCCCATCCGCTCGGAAAATCCCGGCTCCTTCGCTACCCTGCGCGCCCACACCAATGTCCCCATCGGCACCGGCGAACAGCTCCACACCAAGTGGGCCTTCCGCGAATTGATCGAAGGAGAGCTTATCGACTACCTGCGCGTCGACATCTGCCACACCGGCGGCATCACCGAGGGCAAGAAGATCGCCGCCCTGGCCGAAATCCACTACCAGGAACTGGCCTGCCACTACACCGCCAGTCCGGTGAGCACCGCCGCCATGCTCCACCTCAACCTCTCCATTCCCAACTGCGCCGTGCAGGAATTCGCCCCCACCGGCGGCTGGATGGACGAAGTCATCCAGCACAGCTGGCACACAGAAGACGGCTTTCTCTTCGCCTCCGACGAAGCGGGCATCGGCATCGACCTGGACGAAGAAGCCGCAGCGGCTCATCTTCCCCGACTCCCGGATGAGCCCCCTCACTGGCGCCGCGCCGACGGTTCGGTCCAGGACTGGTAGCTCTACTCCCAAATTTGTTACCTTTTTCCCGGAGAAACGTCTAAAAGGAAAGAGACCTTTTTCTTTACTGTGTCCCCCTCCAGGGATAACTTGATCATTCTTCTGCATTTCCCCGGGTCAACGGGTACTCTAAAATCGCCGCCTAATTTCTGGTCTCAGCCTATGCTATCCCCATGACCGACCCGCGCGCTCCAGAAGAAGGCATCGTCGCCTTTCCCTCCAACGACCACCGTCCCAACAGCGGTCTGCGCGAGGGTGCCATTTCCCATGCCCAGGTCAACGAGTCGATCCGCCTGGCCTCCAAGACCATCGTCTTCGGCCAGCAGAATCGCCTGCGCAACGGCCTGCTCATGGAGGACGACCTCCTCCCCCGCTTCCACGCCGGCCACGATCTGGTCAAATTCTTCTACGGCGGCATCCGCCAGATCCCCGAATACCTGCTCGACGCCATCCTCGCCGCCGGCATCAGCGTCACCCTGGTCATGGACCGCGATCTGCTCGCCTTCGAAGACGTGCGCCGGCACCAGTCCTGCCACGTCGGCTACACCCGCAAAACCATCTTCATGCCCGAACAGGTTCTCACCTCAGCCCAGGGGAAGGGCTATGACTACTGGGCGATCAGCGAGGTGATCATCCAGGAGGCCTGGCCGCTGCTCGACTACCTCCTCATCCTCGAGCTGATCCGCCGCGCCCAGGTGCGCCTGCACGAGCGGATCTCTCTCGGCTACTACTTCATCAAAGACACGCTGCGCGCCCTCAACCAGCACCGCCAGGAGGTGGCCGAAAACGAGGAGAACGAATTCACCCTGTTCTACCGACGCTACGCCGACGACTTTCACTCATGGACGCGCGGTATACTCGACCGCGATCCGTACGAGATGGTCGATGAAATCTTCGACGAATATCTGGAGCGGATCTGGTCCGAATGGAAGATCGACGCCATCACCTACGCCTACAGCTACCCCACCTACTTCAGCCTTGACCGCGACATCGTCCACCCGGCCGCCTACGAACTGGCCGAAATCCAGGGGCTTCCGCTAAAACCTGAAACTGTCGAAGAAATCATCCACGACCTGTGCGACGTCGCCCGTTTCAAGGTCAGCCGCCAGATAAAGACCGATCCCCTCCTCGACCAGCTCATCGACGCAGGAGGCCCCGGCATAGAAGCCCTCGCCGAAGCCGCCGCAGAGGAGAAGGCGACCCGCAGACAGTTCATCACCGCCGACCAGCACGACGGCTACGCCACTCTCGCAGTATTCAAGAAGAAGCTCCAACAACACTCCAATACTCTACCCGAAAATCTCCCCGGCAGCATCTCGAATGATTTCAACCAGCTCTACGATCTGAGCCTCCTCAAAAAAGTGCACGCCGAGCTACAGCGCTTCAGGACCCTGCCCGAACGCGACCAGGTCGAGAGCAGGGATCACTTGAAGGAGTTGCTCTTCATTATCATCGGCATCTGCAGGCCGGACCTGGATGAGCTTCAGAAACAGGATATGATCGACACTCCCGAACACTGGATCCCTTCTCAAGAACTCGGCAAGTGGCTCGATCTGGCCGACCACCTCCTCTCCGATCTTCCCCCACAGCAGACGAAAACGCTGCTCGCCACCATCCTCGAAAAGCTCGACCGCCATCCTCTCTACCACACCCTCTTCCGCGAACAGGCACGCCAGCTCTTAGGCGCCTCCGATCTCTCCTGGGGCATCGACATCCGCGATCAAATCGAGCTGCTGTTCAACCTGATCCCCGAGCAGCCGTACCGCCTCAGCTCCGACCCCCAGGCGCTGCAAAACCGTTTCCTCAAGCTCCAAGCGTTGCGCCGCTCCAAACCGGACGCCGATGAACAGTTCGACTTGATCGCCGCCATCTTCCTCCGCCTGGATCAGACGGACGACTACGCCGATCTACTCGAACGCCTCGAGCCGCTGAAGGACCGCATCGAACCCGCTCTACGGGAAATTGTCGACACCATCAGCCACCGGGACACCCGACGCCAGACCATCCGCCAAACAGCTCTCTCGCTGCTCCAGAAAGAATCCGTTCCACAACTCCCCCCACAACCCGCCCCTCCAGCAATCCTCTCCCGCCTGTCCGACGAGGGGATCGTACGTATTTTCTACCGCCTCGTCGGCGACGATCCCTCACCCGAACAGGTCGAGAGCGACAGATCGCTCTACGCCGAGTTGAACGCCGCCGGCCATTCCCCCGAAGAGATCGTCCGCGCCATCAAGTGGACTGTCGAAAACGTCCCGGGCGCAAGGAAGTTCAATATGGTTAAGCTCTGCATTTCCGAAGCGCTTGCCGAAGACTGACACTCCCTTACAATTATTAGAATCCTCTCTCACCACATCTCCTTGACACCCTTGACAGCAAGCATTCCAGCCCCTAACTATTTGGCCACCCAAAAGAGGCTATTCCAGGGGCACCAACGTCCTTTTTCACCCGCATTTCTCTCTGAGGTGGCGACATGAGCAGCTATTCAATCGGCATCGACTACGGCACTAATTCGGTCCGCGCCATCGTCGTGGACTGCAGCGACGGCAGCGCAGTCGGCACGTCGGTCTTCGATTACCCCACCGGTCACCAGGGCGTCATCCTCGATCCGAGCGATCACAACCTGGCCCGCCAGCACCCGGCCGACTATCTGGCTGGCCTGGAGAGCAGCGTCACCGAAGCGCTCAAAAAAGCAACCGACGCAGACGGTTTCTCCGCCGACAAAGTGATCGGTATCGGCGTCGATACCACCGGCTCTACCCCCATTCCGGTCGGCGCAAATTCCATCCCGCTGGCGCTCCAGGAGGAGTGGAAAGAAAATCCCGCTGCCATGGCCTGGCTGTGGAAGGACCACACCGCCGCCGCAGAGGCCGAAAAGATAACCGCCCTGGCCGGGGAACACCGCCCGCAGTATCTCGCCAAAGTCGGCGGTACCTATTCGTCGGAATGGTTCTGGTCGAAGGTCTGGCACTGTCTCAATACCGCCCCCGAGGTATTCGACGCCGCCCACAGCTGGGTGGAGCTGGCCGACTATGTCCCGGGCGTCCTCGCCGGCGTCACCGATCCGCAGACGCTCAAACGGGGCGTCTGCGCCGCCGGCCACAAGGCGCTCTACTGCGACGAGTGGAACGGCCTGCCGGACGAGGAGTTCCTTTCCCTCCTCGACCCCAAATTGGCCGCCCTCCGCCAACGGCTCTTCGACAAGGCGCACGACGCCAGTGTTCCCGCCGGCGAACTGTGCTCCGAATGGGCCGCCAAGCTCGGTCTGCCCGCAGGTATCCCGATTGCCATCGGCGCCTTCGACGCCCACTACGGTGCCGTCGGCTCGGGCGTCCGCGAGGGGGTGCTGGTCAAGATCATCGGTACCTCCACCTGCGACTGCACCGTCTCCCCCGTCGCCAAGAAACTCCAGGACGTGCCCGGCATCTGCGGCATCGTCGACGGCTCTATCCTCCCGGGCCATTACGGTCTGGAGGCCGGTCAGTCGGCCGTGGGCGACATCTTCAAGTGGTTCGTGGAGGTGATCTGCGCGGGGGACGATGCGCTGCACGAGCAGCTGACCGAAGAAGCGGCAGCGCTGAAACCGGGCCAGTCCGGCCTGCTCGCCCTCGACTGGAACAACGGCAACCGCACCATCCTGGTCGACCCGCGCCTCTCCGGCCTGCTGGTCGGCCAGACACTCTACACCACCCGCGCCGAAGTCTACCGCGCCCTCATCGAAGCGACCGCCTTCGGCGCCCGGGCAATCATCGAGCGCATGCGCGAGTACGGCGTGGCCACCGATCGCATCATCTGCTGCGGCGGTATCGCCGAGAAAAACCCTATGCTCATGCAGATCTACGCCGATGTAACCGGCTGCGCCATGCAGGTCTCTGCCAGCGGCGAAACCTGTGCATTAGGGGCCGCCCTCGCTGCCGCCGTCCTCGCCGGACCGGCAAAGGGCGGATACGGCGATTTCACCACTGCCCAGGATGCAATGACTGCGGTCAAACCAGAGCAGTTCGATCCCAATCCCGCGGCACAGCAGGTCTACGACCAGCTCTACGCCCTCTATCGCACCGTGCACGACGGCTTTGGCGGTGTTTCGGACTCCGTCGATATCACTCGCATCATGAAAGACCTGATCGACATCAAAGACGCACAGTCAAAGTAAGGGAGAACGACCATGTATCTACCGCTCGGCACCTTTTCACCCGGCGTCAAGCTGGGTCTCGTCTCCGCCTCGCGCAATTGCTTTCCGCGCGCCCTCTCCGAGAAGCGGACAGAAAAACTCCTGGCCGCCTGCAAGGAGGCCGGCATCGAGCCGATCCTTCCCGAAGGGGAGTGCCAGATCATCGAGACCAAGGCGCACGCCATCGAGGCCGCCCGCCAGCTGCGCGACGCCGGTTGTGACGCCGCCGTGCTCTACCTGGGCAACTTCTCGCCCGAAATCGAGGACGCCAACTTCGTCAAAGCGTTCGCCGGCACCACCATGATGATCGCCGCCGCCGAGGAATCGGCCGACAGCCTGGCCAGCGACCGCGGCGACGCCCTCTGCGGTCTCCTCTCCGCCACCCTGGCCGTCAACAAGCGCAGCCTGCTCGAAACCGTGTACATCCCCCCCGACCCAATCGTCGACGCCGCCGGGGGGGCCGCCTGCGTCGCCCGCTTCCTGCAGATCGTCAAAATCATCAAGGGAATCCACAACGCCACCATCGGCCTGTTCGGGCCGCGCCCCCGCGACTTTGAGACCTGCAACTACAACCTGGCCTCCATCGCCTCCATCGGCATCGAGGTGGAGGAACTCGGTCTTTTCGATCTGCAGAACGAAGTCGAGCGGATCAAGAAGGAAGGGGACACTTCCGGCACCCTCGACAGCATGAAGCAGGAGATCGCCAACATCCCCACCGGCGAATTCGAAGGCCGGCTGGGAGCTTACGAGCAGGCGATCGCCAGCTTCCGCGAGGAACTCAAACTCTCGGGTGCCACCAGCCAGTGCTGGTCCGAGCAGGAGTTCGCCATGCAGCACGTCCCCTGCTTCATCAACGCACGCATGGCCGCCCGCGGCTTCCCCATCGCTTGTGAGAACGATGCCTACTCCCTGGTCGCCGAACTGTTCGGTCAGTACGCCTCCGACGCCAGCGTCACCATCCTCGACCTGAACCACTCCATCCCGGCCGACCTCGACGCCAGCCTGGACGGCTACCCGACCCAGGACCTGGCCGGCCTCTTCCACTGCGGCAACACCGACCCAAAACGGCTGGCCGCTCCAGAGATGAAGCACCAGGTGATCATGAAGCGACTCATGGAGCCGGACGGCCCGCCCGACATCACCCGTGGCACCATCGAGGGGCAGATCTCCGCCTCCCCGATCACCGTGCTCCAAGTGCACGGCGTCGGCGATCGATTGCGCGCCTACATCGCCCAGGGCCAGTTCCTGGATCTCGATCCAAAGACCTTCGGGTGCACCGGCACCGCCTACATCCCCGGCTTCCGCCGTTTCTACCGCCATGCCCTGCTCGGTCGCTTCCACCATCACGCGGCCGTCGCCTTCGATCACGTCGGCGGTGCGGTCTACGACGCCATGCGTCTGCTGGGCGTCGAGGAGATCCTCACACCGCTACCCGAAGGCGTCCTCTATCCGGGCGAGAATCCGTTCTAAGGTCGGGGAAATCGCTATGCTGAAGGAACTCAAGCGGGAAGCGTACGAGGCCAATATGCTCCTCCCGCAGTACGGCCTCATCCATCTGACCTGGGGGAATGCCAGCGTTATCGACCGATCCGCGGGTATGCTCGCAATCAAACCGAGCGGTGTCTCCTACGACCTGCTCGAAGCGGACGACATGGTCCTGGTCGATATAGAAGGAAAAAAAATCGAAGGGAATCTGAAACCCTCTTCCGATACCCCCACCCACGTCCGCCTCTTCCAGGCGTTTCCGGCGATCGGAGGCGTAGTCCACACCCACTCCAAATTCGCCACCTCCTTCTCCCAGGCCGGCAGACCGATCCCCTGCTACGGCACCACCCACGCCGACTACTTCTACGGCGACGTGCCGGTCACCCGCAAGCTGACTGCGGAGGAGATCGAGGGAGAGTACGAGTGGAAGACCGGCGACGTCATCGCCGAATGCTTCGCCGATCTGGACGCGGAGGAACATCCCGGCGTCCTGGTCCACAGCCACGGCCCGTTCGCCTGGGGTCCCAACGGTGCCAAAGCGGCCGAGAACGCTTCAGTGATGGAAATGCTGGCCGAAATGGCCCTGCACTCACTACAGCTGACGCCGCAGCTCCAGCCGGTCGATCAGGTTCTCCTCGACCGGCACTTCAAACGCAAACACGGCAGGGACGCGTACTACGGCCAGCAGTAATAGCAGTAATTCGTCGGAGAAGCACGAAAAACGCAAAGAGCCCGTTCCGCATAGAACGGGCTCTTTGCGTTTTCCTAAAAAAGCTACTTCCTCAGCCAGCCGTCACTTCAACCGGTTATTGGCATCGGCCAGGCGTTCGCTGAGAATACCCACCACATTTTCCAGTATTTTGGTGTACATATCCGGCAGGCGCTTGATCTCCTTGGTCACCCCCCTTTTATCGAGGACCAACCCGGTCGACGGCTCGCTGGCGAAGATATTGGCCGAGCGCGGCTCTCCGGTAAACAGCCCCATCTCGCCGACGGCATTCCCCGACGGAATTTCCGCCAGCATCTGTCCCGTATAGCTGGTGACCAGGAGTTTTCCGCGCAGTAGAACCAGCATCTCGTCACTTATATCACCCGCTCTGTAGATCAGCTCCTGCGCCTCATAGGACTTTGTCTGGCACACTCTGAGCAGAGTAATGATCTCTTTTATATCCAGCCCATCGAAGACCTGTATCTTCTCCATGGTCTTTATCAGAGCGTACTGTTGTTTGTTCAGACCGGCCATCCCGACGACTGTCCCTCCAAAAATGCTGAATCATCTCCTACCGCCATGCGGCAAAAAATCTGTTCTTCGAAGATATCGATGGATACTGCTATTATCGGCAGCCTGTACCCATATCGCCGTTATTTTCCACTATACTCTACTAAAACTCCCAAAATTCACCAAAAGCTCCCAAAATTCGCGCAATTCATCTGATCAAATGTTGGTATCCAGTTGCCAAAACCGACATAGATTCTCACATTGAGCAGGTCCGGTGACCATTTTCTGGAATATATGTTGCTATCAAAGGTTTTCCGCCCGACTCAAAGACTCCGAAGGATATTTTATCCATTTTAGGTCCTTGATGTACGCTCAGATTTGAGACGAAGCCCCAGAAGAAAATCAGCGGAAAATTCAGACCAGCACATGAAACGGCGTAACATGTTGTTTTATATAACTTTCAAATTTAATGCCAAAAATCAGGATTTCACCTGCTCAATGTGAGTAGATTGGTCGCCTATTCGGGAATCAAACTTCTCAGATAGTCGACGCTTGCCGCCACCCACGCCTCCTCTTTGCGCACCGTCGCCTCGACATCCTCCTCCGGTGGGGGCCACAGCTCCAGGATGGCGTTGAAATCCCCCTTCGCCAGTTTCCCCAGCCGCTCCAGCAACCAGGGAATATCCAGTTGCCCCTGCCCAGCCGCAGTTCCCTCGACCACGAACCCCAGCGAATGGTCGATCCGCCGCACCGCAAAGTCCTTGATGTGCAAATTGACCACATGCGGCCCCAGCGCCTCCACTACCACCTCCGGTCCCTCCAGCGCCCCGAACGAATTCGCCGTATCCAGACAGATTCCCAGATGGGAGCTGTCCACCCGCTCCAGGATCTCGGCGAACGTCCGCACCGAAAAACGGTCGTGATTCTCCAACGCCAGCGTCACCCCCGCCTCCTCGAACTCCCTCTTCATTCCGCGCAGAATTTCGACTACCTCTCCCACCGACGGCTGAAAATCCGCCGTGTCGATCACCGTGCGCAGCACCGGAGATTCGAACTTCCTGCAGATCTCCAGATAATCCCTTAGCAGATTCGGTCCGATCCCCCGCGTGCCCACCTCCACAGCCAAGCCCAGTTCCTCCGCCTCTCCCTCAACCCTGCCCAACTCCTCGTCCGCAAGCAGATGCAGCGGCAAATTGTCCGCTATCTGCACCAACTCGACCCCCAGCCCCGCACACCGGCGAAGGAATTTTCCCGCATCCATCGGCACTCCCGGTCTTTGCCCCGTGACCGTGCCGATAGCCCAGGCGTATGCGTAGGTGCCGATTCCGAGTTTCATCGCATCCTCTCCTCCCTATGCATCCTCAGGTGAGCAGCGAGATGCAGCACTTTTTGAACTTCTTGCCGCTGCCGCAGGGACACGGATCGTTGCGTCCGACGTCCGCGAACTTCTTGCGCACCGTCTCGCCCCTGACGCTGCCGTCCTCGCGAAAACGGGCCAGATATTTCTCCTCGATCCCGGGCATCCACTCCTCCCACTCACCGGCATCCGGGTATTTCCCCGAACGCCCCAGATATTCGAAGAATCCTCCGAGCAATCCGGGAACGCCCCGGCGCACCTCCAGCGGCAGATCGAGTTTCGCCGTCCGTTCGATCAATATCCTTGAAAACAACTCGGCATCCGCTTCTTCGGGAAAATCGGACGACGCCGCAATCGCCGCGCGCAAAAAGTCGCTGAGCAGCGTCTCCGCATACTCCCTGACCGATCCAGTCAGAAAGGAGAAATACTCGGAGTCGATATAGTCGCTGACATAGTTTTCCAGTTCCAGATTCATTGGGTCTCTCGTTTGAAATGATTTCCCGCGGGTAAACCTCTTTCAAAAACTACTAATACAAAAGCGCGCCGACCAGAAAATATTCATAGCTTCTCGACCCACCACTGTAGCCCGTCGCCAGCCAGTGCCGGCTTTCGCCGCCATCCCCTTTCGCTATCTTCTCCATTAGCGCCCACAACGATCAAATAGAGAAAGAAGAGATGAATCGCACCCTCTCCCCCCTCTGCCTGCTATTATTTCTCGTTCTTCCGGCCCTGCCCCAGGCCCCCTATGGCCTGTCCGAACGCGTTTCCAACACTTCGTTCCTACCCTCCAGCTCCGGATACGCGCTGGGCGAAATGCAGCTCCGCCGGATATTCTCCAACATCTCCCTGGCGCAGCCGGTCTTCCTGACCCACGCCGGCGACGGTTCCGACCGCATCTTCGTAGTCGAGCGAGCCGGCCGCATACTGGTCTTCCCCAACCGCGACGACGTCGATACCGCCGCTCTCTTCCTCGACCTGCGCGATGCTATCAACTCCGGCCCCGGAGAGGCCGGTCTGCTCTCGATCGCCTTCCATCCCCGCTATGTCGCCAACGGCCTCTTCTATGTCTACTATACCTACGGTGGTCTCATCAGCCGCATCTCCGAATTCCACGTCTCCACCGGCGACCCCGACCGCGCCGATATCTCCGGCGAACGGATCCTCCTCGAAATCAGGCAGCCAGCCGGCAACCACAATGGCGGCCAGCTCGCCTTCGATCCGGATGGATACCTATACATCGGCCTGGGCGACGGGGGCGCCGCCGACGATCGCTACAAAAACGGCCAGAACCCGACCACCCTGCTCGGTTCCATCCTGCGCATCGACGTCGACCGAACTGACGATGGCCTGGAATACGCCATCCCACCCGAAAATCCCTTCATCGACCATCCCGAAGGCCGGCGCGAAGAGATCTGGGCCTGGGGTCTGCGCAACCCCTGGCGCTTCTCCTTCGATCTTCTCACCGGAGATCTGTGGGTCGGCGATGTGGGCCAGAACAGGTGGGAGGAGATCGATCTGATCGAAAGGGGAGGCAACTACGGCTGGAACGCCATGGAGGGATCGCACTGCTTCAACCCGCCCACCGACTGCCGAACGGACGGGCTGATCCTTCCCATAGCTGAATACGACCACGGCGCCGGTCGCTCGGTGACCGGCGGATACGTGTACCGCGGCTCCCGCCTGGTCCGCCTCCAGGGGACCTATCTCTACGGAGACTTCGTCACCCGCACGATCTGGGGTCTGCGCTACGCAGACGGTCGGGTCACCGAAAGTCAGGTCGTCGCCCGCAGCCCCTCTCCCGTTGCCAGCTTCGGCGAAGACGAATCGGGTGAGGTATACGTAGTCGGCTACGACGGCAAGATCTACCTCTTCGACGAAAATCCGGAGCCCCCCCCTCCCGGCGACATCCCGACCACCATTTCCTCTTCCAGCCTGTACGCCGATGTCGCCCGACAGATCCCCTCTCCGGGTATCGTCCCCTATTCGGTCAATGCGCAGCTCTGGTCCGACGGCGCCCACAAGACCCGCTTCATCGCTCTGCCAGGAATGGATCAGATCGAATTTTCTCGCGATGGAAACTGGATTTCCCCCCCCGGCGCCACTCTGGTGAAGGATTTCTACCTGGAACTCGAAAAAGGAGATCCCGCCAGCCGCCGCATCGTCGAGACCCGCTTCCTGATAAAGCGCGAAATCGGAGATGCCTGGGACGGCTTCAGCTACCGCTGGAACGAGGAAGGCACCGACGCCATCCTGCTTGAAGGCAGCGACACCCGCACCTTCACCATCGCCGATCCGGATGCCCTCGGCGGCAGCTATGAATACGACTACTACTTCCCCAGCCGCGCCGAGTGCAATGCCTGCCACACCCCGGCCACCGGCTATGTCCTGGGAGTGCGCACCAACCAGCTCAATCGCTCGCACGACTACGACGGCGTCACCGACAATCAACTGCGCGCCCTCGGCCACGCCGGCTTCTTCACCCGCGATATCGGTGAGGAACTCGTCGGCTTCCCCAGCCTCTCCGATCCCCTCGACGAGAGCGCAAACCTGGAAACCCGGGCCCGCTCCTACCTGGACGCCAACTGCTCCAGCTGCCATCTCCCTGGGGGAACCGGCCGCGTCGATCTGGATCTGCGCTTTTCCACCCCCCTCGACGACACCGGCTTGCTCGATGTCCCGGCCATCCTCGACGACCTGGGTATCGCCGACGCAACCCGCGTCGCTCCCGGCGACCCGGATCGATCGATCCTCTACCTCCGCATGCTCGACACCGGCCGCCATCGCATGCCCCCGCTGGCCACCTCCAGGATCGACAGCAAAGGAGCCGAGGTGATCCGCCACTGGATTGAGATGCTGGGAGACCCTACCCCGATCTCCGTCGACGCAACCGCCACCCCCTTCTCATTCCACCTGGATCAGAACTTCCCCAACCCCTTCAATCCTCTCACCACCATCCGCTTCACCCTCTCTCACCCCTCCCAGGTCCGTCTGGAACTCTTCGACCTTCTCGGCCAGCGCCTGGATATCCCAACCGACGACTTCCTTCCGGCAGGGCACCACCAAATTCTCTTCAACGCCACTCACCTGCCCAGCGGAGTCTATGTCTACCGCCTAATTTCCGATTTCGGTGAAAAATATCGCAAGATGCTGTTATTGAAATAGTTAACATCTTATTATTTACTCGCATATGTGCTATTTCAGACCCCGGTTACCAGCGCTATATCCGCTGGGTCAACTATCCGTTGTGCCCATAGCCCAAATCCCCGGCTCTTGACATTTGCATGGAAAAGGGAGTATAGATAATCTATGTATGCCTTCCTCAGGGCCTGCGCCTTCACCGCAAGTTCGTGAGTCGTCTGGAAATTGGAGACAGTAGTATGCTATTCGAATTCGCCACAGTTGCCGCATTTCTCCTCATGGGAGCGGTTTTCGTCCTCGGCGCGCTGGTCGTCGGCATCCTCATCAGGCCGAACAACCCCGAGGAAGAAAAATCCTCCATATACGAATGCGCCGAAAGACCGATAGGCGGCGCCTGGTTCCGCTTTAACCCGCGTTTCTACATCCTGGCGCTGGTCTTCATCGTCTTCGACGTGGAGATCGCGCTCATGTACCCGGTGGCGACGGTCTTCCGCTCCTGGGCAGCCAATGGGCTGGGCTGGGTGGCACTGATCGAGATCGCGACCTTCCTGGGTATCCTCTTCGCCGGTCTGGCCTACATCTGGGCGAGAGGCGACCTCAACTGGATCAAGCAGATCCAGCGCGAGAAGGTCATGGATGAAAAAATCCTCAAGAAGGTGATCAGCGATGCTTCCGCAACACATTGAGCTTTCAGAAGGGACGGTTGTCACCACCAAGCTGGATGATCTGATCAACTGGTCGCGCAAATCCTCCATCTGGTATCTGCTGTTCGGCACGGCCTGTTGCGCTATCGAACTCATGCAGACCGGCGGCCCACGCGCCGACCTGGATCGCTTCGGCACCGTCTTCCGCTCGACCCCCCGACAGTCCGACGTGATTATCATCGCAGGTACGGTAACCTACAAAATGGCCCAGAGGATCCGCCTCCTCTACGACCAGATGTCCGAGCCCAAATACGTCATCTCCATGGGGAGCTGCGCCAACTGCGGCGGGCTCTTCCAGAGGAGCTATTCGGTTTTGAAGGGGATCGACAAGGTCGTCCCGGTAGACATATATATTCCCGGTTGCCCCCCTCGTCCCGAAGCCCTTACCGAGGGGATCCTGCGCCTGGCCGACAAGATGAAGACCGAACCCTGGATGAAGAAGATCAAGCAGCGGGAAGATCAGACTCAGACCCCAAAGGCAGGCTGAAGCACCATGGAACCGCAGGCGATAAGAGACAGATTGTCCGAGGAGTTCGGAGAGGCCATACCCGCACTCGACGAAAGCGGCAAGGACCCATGCATCCCCATCGAACCGAGCAGGATCCCCGAGGTTTGCCGCTTCGTACGAGACACCGAAGGACTGGAGTTCGACTATCTCTCCAGTCTCACCGCTGTCGATACGGGCGACGCTCTGGGGGTGGTCTACCATCTCTACAGCATCCGCCACAAGCACACTCTGGTACTGAAGGTATCAGTTCCCCGCGAAAAACCGGAAGTGCCCACAGTAGAGGGAGTATGGCCCGCGGCTAACTGGATGGAGCGCGAGGCCTGGGACCTGATGGGCATCATCTTTGAAGGCCATCCCGATTTGCGAAGACTGCTCCTGCCCGAAGACTGGGAGGGCCATCCCCTGAGGAAGGATTTCAAAGAAAAACCGGATTACAAGGGCATCGAGACCACCCGCCCCGATATGCTGCAGCAGTTCGGGCAGCTCGACAAGCTCGAGGCAAAAGAGGCTGAGGGAAAAGAGGCTGCGGAGCAAAGCGATGACTGAGATCACTGTCAGGGATACCGCCAACCCCGATGCGGAGGAGATGGTCCTCTACATGGGCCCCCACCATCCCAGCACCCACGGCGTGCTCAATTTCATGGTGGAGACGGATGGCGAAGTGATGTCTCGCTGCGTGCCCCAGGTGGGTTACCTGCACCGCGGCATCGAGAAAATAGGGGAGGCCACTCCCTATCCGGGTTTCATTCCCTACACAGACCGAATCGACTATTTGGCGGCCATGTTCTGCAACCAGGGCTACGCCATGGCGGTCGAAAGGCTGCTGGATATCGAAGTGCCGCAGCGGGCCGAATACCTGCGGGTGATCGCCGGCGAACTCAACCGCATCGCCAACCACCTGCTTACCCTGGGCGTCTTCGCCATGGACATAGGGGCGATTACCCCCTTCCCCTACACCCTTCGCGAGCGGGAGACCATCAACGATCTCCTCGAAGAGCTCTGCGGAGCGCGGCTGACCTACAACTACTCCCGCATCGGCGGCGTGACCTACGACCTGCCCGAGGGTTGGGCTACCAAGGTCCTCGAATTCCTCGATCACTTCGACCTCATCCTGGAGGAGTTCAACCGCCTGATCACCGGCAACGAAATCTTCATCCGCCGCTGTGCCGATGTGGCGGTGATCACCGCCGAAGACGCCGTCGCCTATGGCCTGGCCGGCCCCAACCTCCGCTCCTCCGGAGTGGACTTCGACGTCCGTCGCGACATCCCCTATTCGGCCTACCCCGAATTCGATTTCGAGATCCCCCTCGGAGAGGGCATCGAAGGCACGGTGGGCGACTGCTACGATCGCTTTGTAGTGCGCATCGAGGAGATGCGGCAAAGCGGTTCCATCGTGCGCCAGGCGCTGGCCTCCCTGCCCGAGGGAGAGATCGTGGGTGAGCTTCCTCGCCGCCTGAGACCGGATGCAGCCGATGTCTACATCCGCGTAGAGAGCGTCCGTGGAGAGATGGGATTCTACGTCGTCAGCGATGGCAGCGACACGCCGACCAGAGTCCGCACCAAAACCGGCTCCTTCACCGCAATGGGAATTATCGAGAAACTCAGTCCGGGCCTGATGATCGCCGATCTGGTGGCGCTCATCGCCAGCCTGGATGTGGTTGCCCCCGAAGTGGACAGGTGAACAGATGCAGGCTTTCGCCGATCAGTTGATAACAATCCTCGGCATACCCGGGGCCTTGAAGACTCCTTTCTACGCACTGGTGATCCTGGCCTTCACCGGCATGATCCTCCTGGGATTCGTGGCCCTGTTCGCCGGCGTCGCCAGCTTTGTCGAGCGGCGCATCGCCGGGCGCATGCAGTCGCGCATCGGCCCCAACCGCGTCGGGCCGAACGGCATCCTCCAGTTCCTGGCCGACGGCCTCAAATCCCTCACCAAAGAGGATCTGGTCCCCGAAGAGGCGGACCGACTGCTCTTCCGGTTCGCCCCCTACATCGTCTTCGCCGGCATGTTCGCCGCCTGGGTCGTGGTCCCCTTCGGCGACTCGTGGATCGCCGCCAACCTGAACATCGGCATCTTCTACTTCATGTCGGTCACCTCCCTGGTGGCCATCGGCCTGGTCATGGCCGGCTGGTCCTCCAACAACAAATGGTCGCTGCTGGGGGGCATGCGCGCGGCCGCCCAGGTCATCAGCTACGAGATCCCCGCCGGACTCGCGCTTATGACGGTGGTCATGCTGGCCGGCAGTCTCTCCACCCAGGAGATTATCCGCTCTCAAGGCGCCTGGCCCTGGGAATGGAATGCATTCAAGACTCCTTTTACCTTCATCACCTTCTTCATCTACTTCATCGCAGCGCTGGCCGAAGGCAACCGCACCCCCTTCGACCTGCCCGAAGCCGAGAGCGAACTGGTGTCGGGCTACAACACCGAGTATTCGGGGATGCGCTTTGTCTTCTTCTTCTTCGCCGAGTGGGCCAATCTCTACCTCATCGGCGCCATGGCCACCATCGCCTTTTTCGGCGGCTGGCAGTTGCCCGGTTTCCTCATCGGCGTAGTCGGCGGCAGCGGTTTTCTCTACAATCTCCTCTGCTTCTTCACCTTTCTGTCCAAAAGTCTCTTCTGGGTTTTCGTAGTCATGTGGCTCCGCTGGACCCTTCCCCGGCTCAGAATCGATCAGCTCATGAACCTGTGCTGGAAGTATCTGGTACCCATTTCCTTCATCTGCATTCTGGGCGTGGCAGTGTGGATGCTGCTGCCGCCGGTTCTGTCCACCATCTCCGGAATTCTGCTGTCGCTGCTGGGATTCGGGCTGGCGGTGCGCATGCTGCTGAGGGCCCGTTACAACCTTCGCCAGGCAGGGGAGAAACCCGACTGGAACATCTTGACCGTCTGACAAGGCAACGGATGTCATTATGATCGCAAGAGTAAAGCAGTACTCGGCAAATATCGGCAGAGCCGCGAGCACCATCTTCGAAGGGATGGCAGTTACGCTTTCCTACATGGTCCGCAAACCGATGACGGTGCAGTACCCGGACCGGGTCGAAAAACCGGTCAAGGAGATGCTGCCCGAGCGCTACCGCGGCTTTCTGGAAGTGGATATGGCCATCTGCGGCGCCTGTATGGGCTGTGTCCGTGCCTGTCCTATCGAGTGCATCGCCATCGAGACGGAGAAGCATCCGGAGCACAAGCGCGTCATGACCCGCTTCGACATCGACATTGCCAAGTGCATGTACTGCGGGATCTGCACCGAGGCCTGTCCACATGATGCCATCCGCCACACGCCCGAATTCGAAGCCGGCACCGCCAATCTGTCCAATCTTGTGTTCCGTTTCATCGAAGGAGACTTCGTAGTCCCCGCCAAATTGAAAAAGGATGAGAAACCCGACACCGTGCCGATCGGCTCAATCGCCAGCAGATTGATCCGAGAGTGGAACGCCCCGGCGCCGGAACTTCCCGAACTTCCCGCCGAGGAGCCGGAAGAGGATAAGGAAGCGAGGAAGGCGGCGCGCAAGGCCCGGGCATTGGCGAAGGCGGCTGCGGCAAAAGCGGCCAAGGAGGGGGACGGGGAAACGGCAAAGCCGGCCGACGGGAACGGGAAAACCAGCGGGCAAGAAGAGGGCAAGGAGGAGGCTTCATAAGATGACTGTTTTCGACATCGCCTTCTACATCCTGGCAGTGATTACCCTTGGTTCCGGCGCGGTTGTCGCCCTGTCGCGGAACATCGTGCACTCCGCCTTTTCACTCCTGGGCACTTTTCTGGGAGTGGCCGGGCTCTACGTCCTGCTCTCCGCCGACTTCATGGCCGCGGCACAGCTCCTGGTCTATGTGGGGGGCGTCATGGTGCTGATCCTCTTCGCCGTGATGCTGACCAACCGCATCGGCGAGGTCGAGCTGACCAATACCTCTAAAGGGATCCTGCCCGGCCTTCTGCTCTGCGGAGCCATGGCGGTTATCCTCGCCTATACCGTCGCCACTACCTCCTGGGAGACGGTGGCCGAACCGGCCTATCGCTCGACGGCGGCTCTTCTCGGCGAGGCATTCCTCCGCCAGTATCTCCTTCCGTTCGAAGTGCTGTCCGTGCTGCTGCTGGCAGTGCTGATCGGTGCAGTTGTAGTCGCCACAAAGGAATTGAAGAGCGAGGAAGAGCCGGGCTGATTGCCGGATTGAGGCATAGCCCCAAACGCAACGCGGATACCGGTAGCTGATTATGAATCTAACAGTTGGACTTCAACACTTTCTGGTCGTCGCCGCCCTCCTCTTTGGACTGGGCGTCCTCTGCCTGCTCACCCGGCGGCACGTGGTGGGGATTCTCATGGGTATCGAGCTCATCCTCAACGCCGCCAACGTAAATCTGGTCGCCTTTTCCCACTACGGTGGGAACATGGGAGGCCAGGTCTTCGCCATCTTTGTCATCGCCCTGGCGGCCGCCGAAGCGGCAGTCGCCCTCGCCATTCTGCTGGCCATATTCCAGACGCTCAAATCCAGCGATGTGGAGGAGATGGCGACGCTCAAGCAGTAGATTTTCCATAGAGGGATGTTTCGGCGGTATTTCGAGCAACGCATCTGACAGTCGGGGCTGGGGCCTGAAGCCTGGAGCTGGTGCAAATGGAGCACGCTGCAGTTGAAGCAGTACGCGGAATCGAAGGCATGACCGAGGTCGGCTATCTCTGGCTGATCCCCGTCCTGCCTCTCATCGGCGCTTTCATCAACGGAGTTTTCGGCGCTCATATCCAGAAGCGCGTCGGGATCAGACCGATCCACACGCTGGCAGTCGGCGTCATGGTCGTGTCCTGTCTCATAGCCTGGGTATCCTTCTTCAAGCTGGCCGCTCTGCCGGCGGAGGGAAGGGCGCTCTACGATCACGTCTTCCGAATGCTGCACGTGGGGAGCCTGAAGGTCGATATGGCTTTTTACCTCGACCCGCTCTCCATGACCATGACGCTGATCGTCACCACCATCAGCGCCCTTATCCACGTGTATTCGATCGGTTATATGCACGGCGAGAAGGCGTACTGGCGCTTCTTCTCCTATCTCAATCTCTTCGTCTTCGCCATGCTGCTGCTGGTTATGAGCGACAATTTCGTGGCGATGTTCTTCGGCTGGGAGGGCGTCGGTCTCTGCTCTTATCTCCTCATCGGCTTCTGGTACACCGATGTCGAGAAGGCGAAGGCCGGCATGAAGGCGTTCATCGTCAACCGCTTCGGCGATTTCGGTTTCCTCGCCGGACTCCTCCTGCTCTTCTGGGGACTGGGCGGCGCCTGGGCCCTGCAGGGAGCCTGGAGCGGCACCGAGTACACGGCCGATGCCGGTCAGCCGACCATGGTCTTCCGCGAACTGGCCCACAGTGTCGATCTGCTCCAGGGCAAAGAGGTATGGGGGGTCGGGCTCATCACCCTGGTTTGCATCCTATTCTTCGTGGGCGCCACCGGCAAATCGGCACAGATTCCGCTCTACATCTGGCTGCCCGATGCCATGGCCGGCCCCACTCCCGTCAGCGCCCTGATTCATGCCGCGACAATGGTCACCGCCGGTGTCTACATGGTCGCCAGGCTCAACTTCCTGTTCGCCCTTTCGCCGGTGGCCATGACCGTGGTGGCCACCGTGGGGGCACTGACCGCCCTCTTCGCAGCCACCATCGGCCTCTTCCAATACGACATCAAGAAGGTGCTGGCCTACTCCACAGTGAGCCAGCTGGGTTTCATGTTCATAGGTGTCGGCGTCGGCGCCTACTGGGTGGGCATTTTCCATCTGCTGACCCACGCCTGCTTCAAGGGCGCCCTCTTCCTCTGCTCCGGATCGGTGATCCACGGTATGGGCGGCGAGCAGGACATGCGCAAGATGGGCGGTCTGGGCAAACTGATGCCCCAGACCTACCGCACCTATCTGCTGGCCACGGCCGCCATCGCCGGATTTCCCTTCTTCTCTGGATTCTTCTCCAAAGACGAAATCCTCTGGAAGGCGTTCGACAACGGCAACACTCTGATTCCCGGACCGATCCTCTGGTTCATCGGCGCGGTGGCTGCCGCCTGCACCTCTTTCTACATGTTCCGCTCGGTCTACATGACATTCAGCGGCGAGAATCGTGCGGACGAGGAAACGAAGCACCACATCCACGAATCTCCCGCCACCATGACCGGCGTTCTCTGGGCCCTGGGCATCGCCTCGGCGGGGATCGGCGTAATCGGCCTACCCCACCTCTGGCACCTGCCCAACTTCTTTGAGCACTGGCTGGATCCGGTCATGGCGGGATCGCATCACCTGGTGAAATCCGCTGGATTTTCCCACGGCGCCGAGTGGGCGCTCATGCTCACCTCGATTGCCATCGCCTTCGGCGGCTGGTACCTGGCACGGCTCCTCTACAAGGATGCCCGTTCCCTAGTGCCGCGGCAGATGCTCGAACGTTTCCCGAAAATCCATCGGGTCGTCTTCAACAAGTACTACATCGACGAATTCTACAACGCTACGGTTATCGCCGGCAGCATGAAGTTGATGAACATCCTCAGAGCATTCGATGATCTGGTGGTCGATGGCCTGGTGAACCTGGCCGGGCTGCTGAGTCGCATTGCCAGCTCCATCAGCGGTGCCATCGACAAATACCTGGTGGATGGTGCCGTCGATTTCCTGGCCAAAATCATCCTCGGCCTGGGCCAGAGGATGCGCAGCCTGCAGACCGGACGCCTGCAGAGCTATCTCTATGGCGCTCTGGGAGGCACTCTGGTGTTCGTCGCGCTGAACTACCTTTTGTTTTGATTGAGTTTGATATTGGCTATTCGCTTCCCAGACTTTTTATCTGAAGATCAACGATTTTCCAGGAGCGATTGATAATGGAACTGCAGACCACCAGCACGCTGCTTACCTGGATGATCTTTACGCCGGTGATCGGCGTGGGGATCATTCTGCTCTACTCGGCGGCGTCTTTTCTGGCGGGAAGAAAAGCCAGCGATGATTTCAGCCGGATCATCGCCCTCGTGGCCTCGGCCGCCCCCCTCTTCATGGGGATCAAGCTGTGGATGGACTTCGACGGCACGACGGAGAAGATGCAGTTCGTCCACCACTTCGTGTGGATCAGGAGCTTCAACATCGAGTACTTCGTGGGCGTCGACGGCATCAGCGTCTCCATGATCATCCTCACGGTGCTCATCTCGCTGATCGCCCTGGTCGCCTCTATGCCCTGGTTTGGCAAAGTGGACGACCATCACTTTTCGCAGAAGTCTCCCCGGGGATACCTCGCCCTCTTCCTGCTCCTGGAGGCCGGCATGCTGGGCGTCTTCTGCGCCCTGGACTTCTTCCTCTTCTACGTCTTCTGGGAGGTAATGCTCCTGCCGATGTATTTCCTCATCGGCATCTGGGGCGGTCCCCGCAAGGAGTACGCGGCCATCAAGTTCTTCCTCTACACCCTGGCCGGTTCGGTGCTCATGCTGCTGGCCATGATCGCCATCTACTACAACAGTCTGCCGACCACGCTGGTGGACGGAAGCCATGTCGATCATACCTTCAATCTGCTCAAGCTGCAGCTCGAGAACAACTTCTGGACCGCGGCACCGGTCCTCGGCTTCCGCTTCGCACCCCTGGTCTGGGTCATGCTGTTCATCGGTTTCGCCATCAAAATCCCGATGTTCCCCTTCCATACCTGGCTTCCCGATGCCCATGTCGAAGCGCCCACGCCGATCTCGGTCATCCTGGCCGGCGTGCTGCTTAAGATGGGGACCTACGGAATCCTGCGCATCAACTTCGCGCTCCTGCCGGAGGCGACCAAGTGGGCGGCCCTGGGCATGGCCGTCTTCGGAGTGATCAACATCGTCTACGGCGCCTTCGTGGCCATGGCCCAGAAGGACCTCAAAAAGCTGGTCGCCTACTCTTCCATCAGCCACATGGGCTTCTGTCTGTTGGGCATGGCGGCACTGACGCCGCAGGGGATCAGCGGCGCCATGTTCCAGATGTGGAGCCACGGACTGGTCAGCCCCATGCTCTTCCTTCTGGTGGGCGTCATCTACGACCGCGCTCATCATCGAAATATCGAGGGATTCGGAGGCCTTGCCCAGGTTGTGCCCGAGTACACCGGGATTACCGGCCTGGCCTTTATGGCCTCTCTCGGCCTGCCCGGTCTCGTCGGTTTCGTGGGCGAATTCACCGTCTTCCTGGGTGCGCTGCAGACCTTCCGCGTCCTGACCATCATCTCGGCCACCGGCATCATCATCACCGCGGCCTACTATCTGTGGACCATGCAGCGCATGTATCTCGGCAAACTCAATGAGAAATACAGCTCGCTGCCCGACATGTTCTGGCGCGAGCGCTTCACCCTGTATCCGCTGGCCGTGATGATCATTTTCTTCGGCTTCTATCCGATGCCGATCTTCGACCTGATCAACACCTCGCTGCACCAGCTTGTCAGGAGCATTATCGGGGCCTGACGGGCCCGGGAGGAGTTCACCTTGCAGGCCGTACAAGCAAATCTCGACAGCCTGAAATACTTCTGCGCCGAGTTTTCCCTGGTTCTCGGCATTCTGGCCATCATTCTGTTCGACCGTCTATCTCAACCGGAGCGACGCAAATCTCTCGCTGCAGCGGTCTCTCTGGTGACTCTGGGTATGGCGCTGGTGGCGATCCTGTGGCCCAGAGACGGAGGCTCCCTGCCTCTGTTCAACGGCATGCTGGCCTTCGATCCTTTCGCCTCTTTCTTCAAGGTTTTCTTCGTGGCGGTGACCGGAATTACGGTTCTCTTCGCCATGAACTCTTCCGAAATATCGGAACGACGAGTAGGAGAGTTTCACATCCTGCTCCTCTCCCTCACACTCGGCCTCTTCCTGTTGAGTTCCGCCCGCAATCTGCTGATGATCTACGTGGCCATAGAGATGGTCAGCCTGGCCTCCTACGTCCTCGTTGGCTTCAAGCGACGGGACCGCAGATCCGGTGAGGCGGCCCTGAAATACGTGATCTACGGCGGGGCGGCCAGCGGCGTGATGATCTACGGCATGTCCCTGCTCTACGGGCTTTTCGGCTCTCTCGACCTGGGAGCCATCAACCAGGCCTGGCAGCAGATGGCGACCTCCGGATCGATTCCCAAGCCGGCACTGGTAGTCTCGATCTTTTTCATCCTGGCAGGTCTGGGTTACAAAATCGCGTCGGTTCCCTTCCACATGTGGTGCCCCGACGCCTACGAGGGGGCGCCGACCCCGGTCACCGCCTTCCTCTCCGTGGGACCCAAGGCGGCCGGATTTGCGGTGCTGATCCGCTTCTTCTACACGATCTTCGTTTCGGCCGAAAGCCTGGAAAACGGCTCCAATGTCCTGGTAATCCTGGGGGACCTTCCCTGGCCCGCTATCATCGGCATCATCTCCGTGGCCACCATGACCCTGGGCAATTTCTCCGCTTTGAACCAGACCAATGTAAAGCGGCTGCTCGCCTACTCTTCCATCGCCCACGCCGGCTATCTGCTCATGGGCTTTACCGTCGTATCCATGGACGGCCTGCGGTCGATCATGCTCTATCTGGTGATCTATCTCTTTATGAACCTGGGCGCCTTCCTGGTGGTGATGGCGGTACGCGAAACCACGGGCGGCGAGGAAATCGACGATTTTCGAGGCCTGGGAAGCCGCGCTCCCTTCGCCGCGATCACCATGGCCATCTTCCTCTTCAGCCTGACCGGTCTGCCTCCTCTGGCCGGCTTCATCGGCAAGTTCTACATCTTTGCCGCGGTCCTTCAGCACGGAGGGTATTTCTACTACCTCCTGGCCCTCATCGGAGTGATCAATTCCGCCATTTCGCTCTACTACTACGCCCGCATCGCCCGCGCTATGTTCCTGGATAAATCGCCGACCACGGAACGGCTGGTCGTCGGCAGACTGACCAACGGCATGCTCTCGCTGCTGGCACTGCCCATACTGGCGCTGGGCATCTACTGGGAACCGCTGCGCACGGCGGTGGTCGATTCGCTGGTGCTGTTGACCGGCTAAAAAGATCGCCCCGGAAAATTCGACCTGATCGTCAGAGGAGTACGTCGGCTGGAATATCTGTTAATTCCCCCCGACGTATTCCTTTATTTGTTGAACGCCGATTGCATTTATAAATCCCACAAAATACTGTTATTAAATTAGTTATATATCCATTTTTCTTATCGTTGTCCCATCCCATCCGCAAGCAGTTGCAAGAGGCGCACACTTTCCTCACCGGATAAAAAAGACTCTTTCGAATGCCAAAAACCGGCGAATTCCATTGGGATCGCCGGTTTTTTTTGTTACTTTTCCTGGAGGCGGCAACAGTTCTGGAATCACCCATTGCACATCCCTTCAGGAGCGCACATGAGAATCCCGATCATCCTTCTTCTATCGGGGCTTTTCGCCTTTCCCTGTCCGGCACTCGACAAATCCCAATTCGACCTGCCCGCAAACGGCCGAAGCAAGCTCGTTGCCGGCACTGCCGATCCCTCGTGGTTTCCTCTCCGCCTCCAGACCGACCAGCTGGATATGACCATGATCGCCGGCGGCTACTTCACCGTCGGCACTACTCTCGGTGCCTCCGACCGGCCGCTGGACGACCTCGCCAGCATCACCTTCGGCCATCCCTACGCCAAGACCTCGTACCCGATCTTCGGAATCGACGGAGAGTGGATGCGCCTCGACCAGGTCTTCCCCGGCAGACCGGCGCCCCTGCCCTACCAATCTGGAGACACTCTCACAGTCGACCTCATCAGTGTCGAAAAATTCTCCCTCGCCTTCTCCGTCATCAACGATGCCCAGGGGGCGAATATCAACCTGAAATGCGCCATCACCAACCTGGATACAATTGCCCACCAATACGGTCTTGCCCTGGTATTTGACCCCGCTCTGGGACGCTGGGGAGACGGTCACCTGGAGTTCGAGGACGGCTTTCTGACACAGGAAGCAGTCTTCACCGGCTCCGCCATACCCGCCCCCCTCACTCTGCGGGAGAGAGATCTGGGCGCGTTGGGCATGGGCGCGACCCTGTATTTCACCGCCGACAGCCCCGACACACTGGCGGTGGCTAACTGGCCCGACGTATACGCCAACAACCTGTCGAACAATCCCGCACCCTTCGAGCCCCTCTACGACCTGGCCCTGAAGATCCACTGGAACGAACGGGAACTGCAGCCCGGCGAGACGAGAGAGGTGGACGTTTTTCTGATCCTGCGCGAATCCGATTTCGATTCGAATGCGTTCATCCGCTGGGATCTCCCCTCTTTCTTCACGCTCACACAAAACCTCATGTTCCCCCGCGAGCTCAGCACCTACCTGCAGATAGCCAACAATACGGGATGGAATTACAGCAACGCCCGTCTGGTCCTCGATCTTCCCCCGCATCTGAGCGCCGACTCGACCGAATTCCGGCTCTCCCTACGATCCCGCCAATCCGTCTTCCAGAAGGTGAAACTGCGCTCCAAACTCGCCTTCGAGGACAAAATCGAGGAGGTAAACGCCCGTCTGCTATCCGGCGATCAGCTCCTCGACGAATTCCGCCGCCGCATCTTCATCCCGGCCACGCCCGTCTCCGATACCGGCCTGGTCGTCCACATCGACAGCATCAGAACCGCCGAGTTTCCCCTCGTCGAGCTCCTGTTCGAAGCGTCCATATCAGCGGGCAACCAGCTACTCACCGACCTCAATCCGGAAAACATCTTCCTCAGCGAAAACGACCAGCGGATTCCCGAATTCACCATGGGCAAAGATGGAGGAGCCGGAGCGAACTCCGTCGATATCGTCTTCGTCTTCGACGTGACCGGCAGCATGGGTGAGGAGATCGAAGCGGTCAAGGAAAACATCATCGAATTCGCCGACAGCCTCAGTCACCGACGCTTCGACTTCCGCCTTGGGATGGTCACCTTTCTCGACAGAATAGAGATGACCTATCCGTTTACCGACGATCCCCAGGAATTCCGCTCCCGGGTCGCCCGCCAGTTCCCCCACGGCGGCGGCGACTCCCCCGAGAATTCCCTGGACGGCCTGATGGAAGCCGCCCAGTTCGACTTTCGCCCGGACGCCCAGCGGATCGTCATCTGGATCACCGACGCCCCCTTCCACGAAGATGACAGCGTGACCTCACTGACGAAACAAGAGGTGATCGACGCGCTGCTCGCCGCCGACGTCGTCGCCAACGTCATAGGCACCCTCGACTTCAAAGTCGACTACTACGACCCGATCGTCCTGTCGACCGGCGGCCAGTATTTCGACATCCAGGGAAAATTCCGCGACATCCTCCTGGAAATCGCCCGTCTGGAACTCTCGGGAAAATACCGGCTATCCTATCTGTCGCCCAATGCGGAGAGCCAAGACAACGCCGTCACCCTCGAAGTCCGCTACGCCGGACTGGGTGGCCAGGCGACCCGGACCTACGGCTCCTCCGGAAGCTCCAAACCGGCGCCGGCTCTCACCAGCTTCCCCAATCCGTTCAACTCCGCCATCACCTTCCTGGTCGAAAAAGCGGGGTACCGAGAGGGGACGCTTCAGATCTACAACGTCCTGGGCCAGAAGGTCCACAGCTTCACCCTGGACCAAGCACCGCTGGTAAAGCTGCACTGGAATCCCAACGCAGCCGGTGGCAACGCCGGCTCGGGACTGTATTTCGCCCGCCTATCCCTCGTCGACGACCGCGGGGATCATCGGATGGAGACGGCGAGAGTGCTCTTTTTGAAGTAGCAGTATTTCTGGACTGATTCCGGCCATCGGAAATCGCGGAACCTCGTGAATTGGCCGACGCGTCACCGATCGCAATTCCGTCGAGATTCACGGGACAGAACAGCAAACCCGTTCCGAATGCCGAATTCGCTAAGTTGAAGGAGTCGTTCATGACCCGCAGCGCGCTGATTCTCATTATTCTTTCTCTCTTCTGGTCCGGATCTGCTTCCGGCGACGGCCTGATGATCCCTGCGGACCGGGACTACCCCAAGGAGTTCCTGCGCAACCGCATGACGCGCGTCGAGGTGGATATCGACGGCCTCATCGCCCGCACCTCCGTGTATCAGGAATTCGTCAACGAGTGGGACCAGACCACCGACGCGGTCTATTCCTTCCCCCTGCCCGAGGGCGCCCGGGCCACGCGCTTCGTGTACTGGTTCGAAGACCAGGCGTACCAGGCGGTGATCGAGGAGACCGAACAGGCGCTCAACCCCGGCACCGGCGAGGGCGGCACCGCCGCCGAGGTCAACCAGTACATCGACCAGAACGGCATCAGCATCAGTCTCCGCTCGATCGGCCCGGACGAAATACAGCGAGTCCGCCTCGACTACATCCAGCTCTGCTATTTCTTCCAGGGGCAGTGCAATTACAAATATCCACTCGACACCTCCGACTTCATCACCTACCCGATCGATCAGCTGGAATTCGTAGTCACCGTGCAGTCGAACTCCCCGATCGTCGATTTCTCTCTGTCCAGCCACCCGAGCTTCGAACTCCTCACCCTGGAAGATCGCGACCTGGCACTCGGGCTGAATCAACCGCACGCCTACCTCAATGCCGATCTGGAGTTCTCCTACACCACCGATCGCTCCGAACTGGGCGTCGATTTCTATTCCGCCGCCGGCGACACTTCCGCCGGCCACTTCGCCCTCTTCGTCCGCCCACCCGATCAGGCGGCTAGCGGCACGGCTCTTCCCAAACGGGTCTTTTTCCTCCTCTCCACTTCCAGTCGAGCGTTCGGCGCGCTCCTGGCCGAAAACATCGAGGCGATCTCCCGCTCCCTCGATCTGCTTACGTCCGACGATCTCTTCAACATCATTCCGTTTAGCAACAGTATCACCACCTGGCGCGCCGCCTCGGTCGCCGCCACGCCCGAAAACATTGCAGCCGCCAGAGAATTCCTGTCCACGGTGACCAGCCGCTTCGGTTCCCGCACCGATCTTGCCCTGACCACGGCCCTGGAGCAGATTCCGGACGACCACTACGCCAACGCCATCCTCCTCTTTGACGACGGCTTCTCCGCCGCCGATCCCCAGGTCATCGAACAGCTCAACACCTTCCGCGCCGGCATCTTTCCCGTCGGCATCGGCGATCAGCTGTTCCGCCCCCGTCTGGAGACTATGGCTGCCCTCAACTACGGCTTTGTCACCTACATCGACGACGAAGACCCGGGCGAGGAGATCGTGAAGCTGTTCCGCAAGCTGAGCCAGCCCGTGCTGACCAATACCGCCATCGAATACGGCAGGGCCGACCTATGGGACATTCTGCCCAGGAAAGTGCCCACTATCTACGCCGGTTCCTACTTCTTCGCCACCGGCAGCTATCCCGCACCGGGCAGCACCAACTTCAACATCTCCGGACTCTCGACCGAGGGAATCAAGATCTTCGACGGACAACTCGACTTCACCTCCCGCAGGAGTCGACACCGTTTCGTCCACTCGCTGTGGGCCAAGGAGACGATCGACGATATCGAACGCCAAATGGCCCTCTCAGGAGAAGTGGATCCCCTGCTCAAGAGGCATGTGGTCGCCCTCAGCAAGGCCTATAATCTGCGCAGCCGCTTCACCGCCTACGTAGCCGACTACCAGACCCTGTATATTCCCGAAGAAGAGCTGTTCGAATTCTCCGACGGCGGCTTCTTCGCCAGCTCTGAGGTTGGCCTGGAACCCACGGCAGTCAGCGGACCGGTCGGCATCGAGGTCGAAGACATCGCCGAATCCGCCCTTCCTCTCTCGCCTTCTTTCATCGCCGGCAACTACCCCAATCCCTTCAATGCCAGCACCACCATCCGCCTGTTCCTCGCCGACACCGCCACCGACCGCACCAAACTCCTGAAGATCTACAGCACACTGGGGCAGTTGGTAGCCGTCATCGACATAAGCCACCTCTCCGCCGGCTGGCACGAAGTGCCTTTCGACGGCACCGACCTCTTCGGCAAATCCCTGGCCAGCGGCATCTACTTCGTCCAGCTGCAAATCCACAACCGCGCGACCAGCGCTCTGCGCATCAGTCTGTTGAAATGATGAAGTCTCCGGCCTGCATCGGCTCGGTATCTATGCTCAAAATCGCATTCTCCATCTTTGTATGCAGCCTGCTCCTCTCCTGCGGAGACCGCCCGTTTGCCCCATCGAGCACCGGACAACTGACATTGCGGGTCGAATGGGCAAGCCCTCCTTCCGTCGCGAAGATGGCAACAGCGCATCGAGCAGAGCGCATGGAGGTGGTAGTTACAGGGGATAGCGCCAGAGTGGTACGCAGGGATCTGGAGCGCGTGGGGGAAAACTGGCGCGCCGAATTCGAGCTTCAGGCGGGGAGATACGACATAAGTCTTCACGCCTACAAAGAGGGTGAGATCCGCTGGAGCGGCAGTTCGACCACCGAAGTCCTCCGCGGGAAGACCACTTCCGTCCCCATCCTCCTCGACCGACTCTATCAGCTCCAGCTCTCGCAGACCGACCTGGACCTCGGCAGCACCAGCGTGGAAGCTGCCATCCAGTTGAGCAACGCTGGTGCCGGACAGCAGTTCAGCTGGACCGCTGCGGAGCAGGCCGACTGGCTGACCATCACCGCCCGGCAAGCGGAAGACGACACCGATGACGATGGCCTGATCTCAGGCGTCGGCGATGACGAACTCCTCCTCCAGATCAATCGCACTGGCCAGCAAGCCGGCTTCTACGCTGCCACCATCATCCTCACATCCAACGGCGGCAGCGACACCCTCCGCGTGCACATGACAGTCGATCCAACCTCTGCACCAGATCCGGACCCGATCCTCACCCTCTCGATCACCGGTTTGAACGTGGAAAATAGGCCGCAGGAAAACGAACTGACGCTGACCAATAATGGCGGGGGTTCCCTCCAGTGGCACCTGGAAGAGACGGCCGACTGGCTGGAGGTCTCTTCCCATTCGAGCGACAGCGGCGACGGCACGCTCGAAGGAGACGGACCGGCGACCTTGACGATCCGAACGTCCGGAGAAGACCTGCAAACCGGAATCTACCAAACCCAGATCCGCATCACGTCCAACGGCGGCAATGCGACTCTACCCGTTGCCATAACCGTCACGTCTCCTCCCATTCCCGGCGACGGCACGCTAACCGTCGACCTGGGCGACGGAGTGCAGATGGAGTTCGCGTGGATCTCTCCGGGCAGCTTCTCCATGGGCTCTCCCGAATCCGAAATCGATCGCTCCGCCAACGAAGGGCCGCAGCATGCAGTCGATCTCACCCGGGGCTTCTATCTGGGAATACACGAGGTAACTCAGGCCCAGTGGACCCGGGTGATGGACGACAATCCGAGCCGTATCTCCGGTCCCAATCATCCGGTCGAGTCGATCTCATGGATGGACGCGCAGGCGTTCATCCACCAGCTCAACCAGTCGGTGGGCGACTCCCTGTATCGCCTGCCCAGCGAAGCGGAATGGGAATACGCCGCCCGGGCGGGCACCGACACGCGCTGGTCTTTCGGCAATCGCGAGGGGGATCTGGACCAATACGCCTGGTTCGGCACCTCGACCGCCACCGAACCGGTGGGCGGTAAACTGCCCAATCCCTGGGGGCTCTACGACCCACACGGCAATGTCTGGGAATGGGTGCAGGACTGGTACGACTCCGACTACTACGCTACTTCCCCGCGCGTCGACCCGCCGGGCCCGAGGACCGGTTCCGCCAGAGTCCTGCGCGGCGGTGCCTTCAACCGCGAACCCCGCTTTCTGCGCTCGGCCGACCGTCTGTGGTTCGACCCATCCGTCCGCAGTCCGGACATCGGTGTGCGCATCGTGCGGATTCGCTGATATCAGATGAGCCGGCACCACCTGACAAAAAAACGGCGGAGTGGGTGAGACTCCGCTGTTTCCGCAATATCTGCACTGGTCACACGATAGTATCCGGCGGCGAGAGATAGATGTAGTACCCGGATCCGAGCTGGCTGCGGTCGTGCAAATATTCGAAATGATCGGTCGGCGAATACCCTCTACTGCTGGCGACGGCGGGGTTTACCAGGACCATCAACCTATTCCGCTCGGTGTCCACTGTGACGATGTTCTCCCGATAGTCGCCGATCACATCCATACATCCGAGATTCCGCTCGTACTTCCCCCCCTCCGGCAATTTCCCCTCCGGCAGGTCCTCGATCTCACCACTCTCCAGCAGGCGGACGACCCGCTTGTTCTCCTTGCGGATGATAAAACTCACCTCCCGCCCTTCGTCCCAGTGCACGGGGACGAAATTCTTCCGCTGCCAGTCGCTCAAGTTGCGCCAGGTGCTGCCATCCGGCAAAAAGATCGGAAAGTGATCGCGCAGCTCCCGTCGACCATCCTCCGCCGTGTGTGGATGCAGACCAGGCACACCCGGTACATGACGTGCTATCCAGCCGTAGTGGGCGTGGTGGAACGCCTCTTTAAAGAGCGTCTTCCCCTCCTTATCGACCAGATACACCCCCGGATTATTGCTCTCGACCGCATACCAGATCTGCATTCCCTCCCGCTCCGGGTCGATCCACGCCGGCTTGGAGATATCGGTATGCCCAAACGGCTCCGCCTCCCAGCGCAAACTCCCATCCCCGTTGTAGCAGATCCCTCCACAGATGACCTCCTGCACTCCATCTCCGTCGATGTCGCCGATATCCAGATTGTGCCCCGCCGGCCGCGCCTGTTCAACCCTCCAGAAAACTTCAGACGTCTTTCCGTCGATCGCCGTCAGCACCACATCCCCGTAGGTCTCGTCCAGTACCACGACACTGGCCGGCTTATCCCGCCCTTGCAGATGGCCGACGGTCATCATGACGCGCGACTGAATCGCAGGCCAGTCCGTCTCCCACACCAGCTCTCCCGTCTCGGCATCCAGCGCAGTGAGGAATTCCCCAGCCGCCGCGGTGCTGTATTCCTCTTCGGGATAATCCCCTTTGAAGTTGGGAAAGACAGTCTCGGTCCGCCCATCTCCATCGAGATCCCAACAGAGCAGCGGCACGTGCTGCGTCGATCCATCCCATCCCCCACGCGAAGGCAACCGGGTGTCGAACTCCCACAGAACTTTCCCATCGTGCCGATGCGCACAGATCCAGACCGTTCCCCCTCGTATGCAGCGAAGCACCGCCCCTGTCCGTCCATCGTTGCACAAATCCCCGAGCACCATCCCCTCCACCTGAAACTCCGGATCAAGCGGCCAGTCCAGCGCCAGCATGCTGGCCTCCGCCCCCGCATCTACAGAAACGGTTTCGGACGAAATGCCGTCTTCTGCGACAACCCGATAATCGTAGTCTGCCGCATCCGGCGTCTCGTCGAGAAAATTCGTGGAATCCACTACCGGCTTCGAGGTCACCCGATCCCACTCCCCATTCCCCCTGCGCTCGACGTGGAACGGTGCGTCCGGCGCGTCCCCGGCGAGTAGTCGCCAGGAGAGAAAGACCTCCCGATCCCCCCGTGGCAGGGCGACTAAATAGCGCTGTTGTTCGGCTGGGTGCACGAAATAACCTCCTATAAATAGAGAATGTTCTCGGCAAAATCCAGCTGCAGGTGAAGTCGGTTCGTCGAAGAATTACGTGTTTGTGTAGTTTGCTTGGCGTATCTGCTGTGTGGGGTCGGCGGATGCCTCCACTCCGACCGTCACAATGGTCTGGTCGTCCTCCTGGGAGACGCCGGCCGAGAAACCCTTCACCTCTTCCAGAATCTGCTCGACGAGCGCCGCGCCGGATAGGTCCTGTACACACCCTCTGCGTATCGCCTCGACCGTGCGCTCGAAGCCGAATAGTTCCTCCGCCTCGTTCCCCGCTTCGACTATGCCGTCCGAACAAAAGACGATCCGGTCTCCCGGCTCCAGCTGCACCTCGACGACCGGATAGCAACTGTCGGCGCGCACCCCTAGAGGATAGGCGTCTACCTGCAGTTCCTCCACTTCCCCCATAGCCGCGCGGAAGTGGAACGGATAGGGACAGCCACTGTTCGACAGTCGCAGCGTCAAACTGGCGAGATCGAGCTCTCCCATGACAAAGCAGACGTAGGTGCGGCTCTCCAGCGATTCACACAGCGTCTGGTTCAAACTGACGAACAGATCCTCCAGCTGAGCGGCGTGCTTTATCTCGGTTTTGAGGAGACCGCTGAACATCATCACCGGCACTGCCGCCTCCATCGCGTGCCCGGTCACATCCGCCATGGCGATAGCCAGTTTCCCATCCTCCGGAAAATACTGGAAGAAATCGCCGCCCACGTGGTTGGCTGGAATGCAGACCCCGGCGACGTCAAAGCCGGGGATTATAGGAGAGCCCTCCGGCATCAGCCGCATCTGCATCTCGTGGGCGGTCTGCAGTTCCTCCTCCAGTTCGAGCATCAACGCCTCGCGCGCCTGATCCCGTTCCCGTCTGCGGTTCAGAGCCACTCTTCCGGAAACGAGCACACCGACCAGCGCCAATCCCAGCAGTCCCCACAGCGCCATTTGCCCGTAGGGCAGATGCACTTCCACCTCGACCGTTGCCGGCTCCGTAGAATAGGTCAGATTGCGATCCACCGCCTGCACCTGAAAGAGATATTCCCCCATCGGCAGATCGCGATAAACCACCTGCTGCTCGCGCGTCACCTGCCAGTCCGCATCGTACCCATCCAATCGATAGACATAGGCAATCTGATCGGGCCGCGTCTTGAAGCTACTCCCCTGAAACTCGAAGGCCAGATAGTCCTGAGTAGCCGGCAGGCGAACCGGCGCGTCAGGTGGGAAATCCCGTCCGGCGACGATTCGGGTGATGCGGATGCGCGGCGGCGAAATGCGCGGCCGGAAGCGCGTCAATCCTCCCTCGGTGGCGATCCAATAGCTGCCATCCCGTCCTTCAATAACCTCGTGAACGCCGTTGTGCACCAGGCCGTCCCGCTGCAGCAGGGACTGGAAAACCCGGCCATCGTACCGACTCACGCCCCCGCCGAAAGTGCTGAACCACAGATGCCCCTGATGATCTTCCATGATGTCGCGCACGTGATTGTGGCTCAAGCCGTCGGCGGTGGTGAAACAGGTGAAATTCTCTCCATCGAAACGACTCACCCCACTACCGGTGGCGAACCACAGATACCCCTGCTGGTCCTCTATCGCGCTGTTCACCCCACTCCTGCACAGGCCATCGGCTGCGGTGAAGTGGGTGAACTGAAGATCCGTCAGATCCGCAGAGTCTGAATGCAACCGAAGGTCTGCCGAATCTGCAGAACTCGAGCGCCAACTCTCTCTATCGAAACGGCTCACCCCACTGCGGGTGCCGAACCACATACGCCCCTGACGATCCTCCGCGAAGGCGGTTATTCTGTCGTCGATCAGGCCATCGGCGGTAGTCAGATGGGTAAAACCTTCCCCATCAAAGCGGCTTACCCCGCCGGCGCTCCCGCTTCCAAACCACACCCCTCCACCGCGATCCTCATACAGCCCTCCCGACAGATAGTCAGTGCCCAAGCCATTGCGGGTGGTGTAGTGTGTCACATTCCTGCCGTCGTACACATAGGCTCCATCTCCTCCACTCGTGCTGAACCAGATTCTCCCCTGTTGGTCCGTCAATACTCGCCAGATATAGCTCCTGATAGGCTCGAACGTTTCGATCTCTCCTTCCTCGAAGTAGCGCACATCCGCCCAGGTGCCCAGCCAAATGCGCCCTCCGTGGTCCTCTGCAAGACCCATGACCCCTACTTCGGTCGTGCGCGAGAGGAATTCATCCCCCACATACTGGCTTACGCCGTTGCCGCTGATGGTGTTGCTCCTCCTGGCGTACCCACTGCCGAACCACAGATCTCCCGCCCGATCCTGGCAGATCGCCCCCACCACCTGGTGCGCCAATCCGCCGGTGGGTATGAAAGAGGTCCACTGCTCCCCGTCAAAACGATTCACTCCCCCCTCGACACCCGCCCACATATATCCATCCCGATCTTCCAACAGAACATTGACATGCCTGGAAACCAGTCCGTCCCGGGTGGTGTAGAAAGAGAAATCGCTGCCGTCGTAACGCCAGATACCAGGATCCGCCGCCATCCATAGAGCCCCGGTTTCATCAACCAGCAGATCCTCCACATTCACATTCGAAAGTTCTCCTCCGTAGGCGAGGAGTTCGAAGTACTCCCCGTCGTAACGGGCCACTCCCCCTATCGTGCCGATCCACAGATCCCCTTCCCTGTCAAGAGCAAGCGCAGTGACCTGGTCGGAGGGCAAACCATCCTCGATAGTGAAAGTGGTGAATTGCTCTCCGTCAAAAAGGCACAGACCGGCGTCGGTGCCGAACCACCAGCGTCCTCGGGCGTCCTGAATCAAGGCCGGCACGTCATTGCTCGATAGCCCGTCTTCGACGGTGAAGGTAGTGAACTGTTTTCCGTCGAAACGACTCACACCACCTAGCGTGCTGTCGATATTTTCCGGCGTCGCGAACCACATATCTCCATCCAGTCCCTGGGATACGGCGGAGACATGATCGTTGCCCAGTCCATCGACCACAGTGTACACGGTCATCTCCTCCCCATCGTACCGGGCCACCCCGCCCCCGCCCGTAGCAAACCACAGGGAACCATCCCGATCCTGAAAGACATCGGTCACCGTGGCGTCCGGTATGCCATCGGCCAGGCCGAGTGTGCGCCAGGCCCCTTCCCAACGCCCTGGACCCGCCCGCAGGGTGCGCCCCTGCCCCCGGACCTCTCGCCCCGGACCGGCCTTCACCTCCCGTCCTCGCGGCGGCGGCATCACGCCCTCAGCCAGCTGGACCTGGCTCCCCGACTCGACTTCCACCTCCACGTCGAACTCGGAAAGAGAGCCCGCTTTGAGACGGTAGCGACCAGCAGTCAACGCCAGTGCGAAAGCTCCTTCCTCGCTCGCGCGCACACAAAGCCACTGCTGTGGATCGTCCACGGAGTGAAATTCCAGATGCCTGTATGCATCTCCTCGTCCATCCACCCGCACCAGTTGCCCTTCTACACGGCCGTTTTCACCCTGAGAGCTACTCAACACCACATCCCCCAGGCTCTGCGAACTGAATCTGTGGCTGTAATCAATCCCCTTCACTCCCCAGGCTGTCATCGTGAAGGAGCCATCCTCATCCCTGTCCCGCAGTGAGACATCCAGGCCCAGGACCATACCCGACTGCAGATGCGCCTTCCCCTGGCTGTGTCCATCGATATCTACGCGCCACTCGTAGTAATGCATCTCGGTATCGCGGTGCGCAGCAACGCGGAAATCCTCGCGCCGGATGTCTAAAAAAATACCGGGCTCCGTGCTCGTGATGTTGTACTGACCAACCGGCACAATTTCCTCGGAGTGCCCAATATCCACGTATAGTTCGCAGCCATCCACCGAGTCCCACTGCAGATTCCCAGCCTCCAGCACCAGCGACTCGTCCCGCACCTCGACGGCCACGTAGAGCGCATTCTCTTCAACGTTGTAGCCAACTGCAAAGCGCCCCTCCAGATCATCGGAATCCCCCAATAGATCCCTCGTCAAATAATGCAGCCGGTTCCACGTCAGATCATTTGGCCATTCGGATAGATCTCCGTCTACCGCAATCCCAACCACCGGCACGGCTACAGTCGCCGCGCCGTTGTGAGCTCGAACGTCCGGGGAAAAAAGCAGCAGGAGAATGGCGGCGACCCTAAACAGGCCGCCGCCCGGAATCCGTTTCATCTCTCCTCAGGCCAGCGCCGGCTTGACCAGCGCCTGGAAGCAGGTCCGCTCTATCCCACACGATCCCGGACAGACCATGTCGTCGTCCGGACCGACCGCGTGCAGCGTCTTCACGCAGAAATACTGGAGATAGGGATCCTGTTCCCGCAGAAAGTCCGCATCCTGCAGGGCGGGTATATAACTCTTCTTGGTGCGCAGGCTTTTGCAGATCCGGTTCGCCATAATCAGCCCTCCTTCAAACTTTCGAGCGCCTGCCGCACCAGATTGCGCGTCAGTCGCACCTTGTACTTGTTGTCGCTCATCGGCTGCGCATCCGCCACCGCTGCATCCGCCGCTCGGCCGATCGCCGCATCCGTCAGCCCCTTCCCCTCCAGTTCCGCTTCAGCCGCCGCGCAGCGCCAGGGAATCGGCGCCACCCCGCCCAGCACCAGCCGCGCCGCCTGCACCTGACCTCCGTCCATCTGCAGCACCGCCGCCACGCTGCTCACCGCGAAGTCGAGCGATTGCTTGGCCCGGAACTTCAGATAGGTCGATCGCGTGCCCATCGCAGGTTTCGGCACCCGAATGCGGACAATCACCTCATTCTCTCCCAGGCTGTTCTCGCCGAGAATATTCTCATCCGGCATCTGGAAGAATCCCTCGACCGGCGTCTCCCGCTTCCCCTTCGGCCCCGCGATCTCCAACTGCGCTCCCAGCGCCTGCAGCGCCGGCGCAGAATCGGACGGATGGACGATATAGCACGGCCCATCCCCGAAGATAGCGTGGTTCTTGTTCAACCCCCTCCGCGCGAAACAGCGCGCTCCCCCCTTCTTCCGGCAATGAGACTCTTGATCCCGGAAATACCAGCAGCGGGGACGCTGGCACAAGTTCCCTCCCAGCGTCCCCATGTTCCGCAGCTGCGGTGTGGCGATAGATGCTGCCGCCTGCGCCAGCGCCGGATAGTCCCGCTGGATCCTCTCGTCATCCGCCAGCGCCGCAATCGTCGTCAGCGCGCCGATATCCAGCCCGTCGCCGTACTCGATCCCCTGCATCTTCTCGATACCCTTGACATTGACCACCCGCGCCGGCTGCTCCAACCGCTCTTTGAGCCGATCGAGCAAATCGGTCCCTCCGGCCAGGACGACGCTCCTGCCCTCTTCCTGGTCCAACAGCTCGGGCAGTCCCTTCAGACTTTTCACGTCCACGTATTCGAAATCGATCATATCACACCTCCTCCAGCGCATCTAAAACCCGATCCGGCGTCATGGGCAGTTCCTTCATCCGCACCCCGAGCGCATTTGCCACCGCATTGGCCACCGCCGCCGAAGTCGGAATAGTCGGCGGCTCCCCCAGCCCAATGACCCCGCGCTCCGGCTGATCAAAGAGGACGATCTCGATCTCGGGCGTCTCCAGCGCACCGGCGATCTTGTAATTCTCCAGATCCGCATTGACCATGGTGCCGGTGCGCGGATCCATCAGCCTTTCTTCGAAGAGGGCGTAGCTGATCCCCTGAATCACCCCGCCGTTGATCTGGCTCTCGGCCGCCAGTCGATTGAGCACCAGACCGCAGTCGACCACCGCAACCAGCTTGACCACCTGTATCCGCCCGGTATCTGTGTCCACCTCCACCTCCGCAAATTGACAGCCAGCCACTCCCCTCGACGACAAGCCTTCGACCCACTCCCCCTGCACGCTCAGCACGTCGGTCGCCATCATGCTACACGTCTCTGCCCATGTCAGACTCTTATCGGCATCCCCTTCGACCGAAACATGTCCTCCGGCGAAGATCAACTGTTCGGCATCCACCCCGAAATGTCTCGCCGCCAGCTCCGCCAGCTTCTCCTTCGCCATCCTCGCCGTATTCACAATCGCCGGCGCCACCGAAGCGGCCGTGGTGCTCCCTCCGGACCCTCCGGAGTACGGATAGTCCGAATCCCCGATCAGCGGCTTGATCGCCTCGATCGGCAGCCCCAGTTCCTCGGCCGCCACCGCCGCCACGTGGGTCCACGTCCCGGTCCCCAGATCCTGGGTACCGCACTTCACCTCCACACTGCCGTCGGGAAACAGATTCATCTGCGCCTGCGTCCCACCGCCGCCACCACCCCAGGTGCTGGCCGCCAGCCCCATCCCCCGTTTCATCCTTCCCGAATCGCTGCCACTCGGCTTCCGCCGCTTCCAGCCGATCCGCTCCGCCCCGATCTTCCACTCCTGCTGACGCGTCTCGTTCGGATCGTTGAGCAATCGCAGTTCCAGCGGATCCATGCCCAGCGCTTCGGCCATCTCGTCCATGATCTGTTCGGTGGCAAAGCAGGCCTGGGGATGCCCGGGCGCACGGAACGGCCGCCCCCCACCGGCGTTGATCAGCACATCCCTATGTTCATGGCGTCGATTCGGCACACTGTAGATGTAGGGAAGGGGCATTCCCGCTCCGCCGCTGATCCCGGCCGTGCCGTAGGTCTCCGCCGCAAAGGCCACCAATTTCCCATCCTTCCCCGCCCCGAGCTTCAGCTTCTGCAAACTGCTCGGTCGATTACCCACTCCCAGATGTTCATCCTTGCGCGACAGCATCAGCTTGACCGGCGCTCCAGCCCCCTTCGCCAGATTGACGGCCACCCGCATGTACGGCCCGGGCCACAGCTTCCCCCCAAAACCACCCCCCATGTGGTGGCAGATAACCCGCACCTTGTTGAGCGGCATCTCCAGGGAATCGGCCACCCCCTTGCGCACCCCGTGCACCGCCTGAGTCGAGGTCCAGATCGTCAACTCATCCCCCTCCCATTTGACCACGCAACCGTGCGTCTCCAGCGGCGAATGCGTCTGCACCTGGGTGCGGAACTCGTCCTCCACCACCACCTCGGCCTCGGCGAATCCCCGCTCCACATTCCCATCCTCGTTGACGCGCCCCTCCTGCACATTCTCCCGCTCCGTGAAGACCTTCGGCGCCCCGTCGCGCATCCCCTCCTCCAGGTCGACCACGAACTCCCCCTTCTCGTACTCTACCTCGATCAGCGCCAGCGCCTCCTGCGCCACCTGGGGCGAGACCGCCGCCACCGCCGCCACAAACTCCCCGGCATAGCGCACCGTCCCATTCAACTTCAGATCCGCCAGCACCGCCTTAACTCCGGGCAACTGGCGCGCGCGGGAGTCGTCGACTTTCTTCACCCTGGCCGCCGCGTGCGGCGACCCGAGCACCGCCCCGTAGAGCATCCCTTCCAGCTTAATATCAGAAGTATAGCGGGCATCCCCGGTCACCTTCAATCCGGCATCCAATCGCGGCAACCGCCGACTCACCATCTGCATCTCGTCCAGTTTCTTCCAACCTGCCATGTCAACCTCCCTTCCGCATCTTCGCGGCAGCGCTCTGGATCGCCTCGAAAACTTTGGGATAGGTGCCGCAGCGACACAGATTTCCCGACACTCCCATCTTCGCCTCTTCCAGGGTCGGGTTCGGATTCACCTGCAACAGGGCTGTGGCCGACATCACCATCCCCGGTGTGCAGAAACCGCACATCTGCCCATCCTTCTCCACAAACGCCTCCTGCACCACTGAAAGTTCCCCGTTCCGATTCAACCCTTCGACAGTGATGATCTCCTTGCCCCGCGCATCGAGCGCCAGCATCATGCAGGCCAGCGCCGCTCTCCCGTCGATCAGCACCGTACAGGCACCGCACTGCCCCCGGTCGCACACCTCCTTACTCCCGGTATGCTCGAGGCGATTGCGCAGTGCATCGAGCAGCGTCGTGCGCGGCTCCACCTCTACCTGACGCACCTGGCCGTTGACCTTCAACTCGATCGACGTGCGCCCCTTTATCACCTCCGCCTTCGGCTTTGTCCCCAGCGCAGCGGCTTCATCCTTCAGCAGCCCTTCGGCCACGGCTGCCCCACTCAGCACGCCCCCGCCCATCCCCTTGAGGAATCCGCGTCTGGAAATTCCTCCAGTCCCTTCTCTCTCCTCAGCCATAATTACAACTCCTGTTTATTCAGTGCCAGCGCCCCATTCCCTCTCCTTCACTTTTCACTCAGTCCATCCTTCGCGCCCCATGATACGGCGCCGTTAGTCCCCTGTCAAAGAAGCGAGATGGCGTCGTGCGCCACACCGATTGGCGTCTCTCGCCTTCCATCATCGTCAGAAATCATTTTTATATAATTTATATCTATCTATTTTATAAATACTTATAAAAAAATCCATCCTCCTTTCTCACTATGGCATGCCCTTTGCAATAATCCCTTCCAGAGAGCTTCACCACTCGCACCAGGAGTTGCTGAAATGAAAACGCTGATTGAGTTCGGAAATCGCATCCCATCTTTGATCGTCACCCTGCTGCTGAGCTACGCCGCCTCCATACCCACTTCGAGATAGGAGCTGACCCGTGAGACGCCTGTACCGCACCTTCAGCAACGAGTTGATCTACGAGGCGACCATCATCTTCGCCTGGGTCAGCCTGGGCATCTTCCTGGAGCGCATAGCCTTTTTCCTGGAACGAGTTTCCTGACCAGAATGACCGGATATATCAACGGCCCCGGCGGACATCCACCGGGGCCGTTTTCGCGTTCTTTTCACACATTGTCAGGCCAACAGAAAGACCTTAGTCTTATATGAATCAAATTTAAGTTTTTTCTCAAGATTTTCGGAAAGGAATCTCGCATGTCAGAAGAAAAATGGTCGGACATTATTACAGAGGCCAGGAATGGTATCGGCAACATCAGGATGGCGTTGAACCAGTTCAAGGAATCATTGGGCGACAAGGAGCCCGGTGAAGCCGAAGCAAAGATGATAAAAGAGATGGAGGAGGCGCTCTCCGGGTTGGACAAAATGAGCGAATTCGTAAAAGCCACTTACCTCTGTTACATCAGTGGATATGTGCCTTCCAAAGAACAGTATTTCCTGTTCCACTCCATCGCAGGAGAGGAGTGGGTCAATGCCAAGCCCCACAGCGAATACGAGCTGTTCTGTCTCTTCTCTTACAAAGACGATGAGAAGATGTGCTTCATCAATCCAACGTTGACGCCTGAAACGGATGAATCCACCCCCCGGGAAAACGAAAACTTTACGATACCCGTTAATGTGGGCGTCCCCCCCGAGGAACTCTCCGTGAACGGGCTTCGCCCCGAGCAGAAGGAATTCTTCCAGAAATACGACCCCGACACTTACATAAGATTCAAGCAGGACTGAATTTTCTGTAAGATCCTGATCGAATAAAGTCCGCGTGCCTGTATGAAAAAGAAACCCAACATCGTCCTGTTCGTTCCGGACTCCTACCGCGGCGACGTTCTCGGCCACCAGGGCAACCCGGGGGCACTCACCCCGCACCTCGATGCCCTGGTCGCCAGAGATGCCGTATCCTACAGCAACGCCTTTGCGCAGAACCCGGTCTGTACCCCCAGTCGGTGCTCCTTCATGACCGGTTGGTATCCCCATGTCCACGGGCACCGGTCCATGCGCAACATGCTCAAGGAACACGAGACCAGTCTGCTCACCGTGCTCCGGCAGGAGGGCTACTACGTCTGGTGGGGGGGAAAAAACGACCTGGTGCGCGTCCGCCGGCGCGAGGACTATCTCCGCTATTGCGACGAGAAATTCTGGCCCGAGGGAAAATACTCCGAGCATATGGAGTACAAACAGCCTCCGCCCCTCGCAGCAGACGACCCTCGTTGCGGCGCGTTCTATCGCGGCATCCTCACCCATGACGGCGAAGGTGCCCGACATTACGACCAGGATACCGCCTGGGTGCTCGGAGCAGTCGACATGATCCGGAACAGACCGGACGACCGGCCCTTCTTCTGCTATCTGCCCCTCGGGAAACCACATCCCGCCTACTACGCGGAGAAAGATCTCTACGACGCCATCAATCCAGACAACCTGCCTCCGCGCATTCCCAAACCCGACGTTGGAGCCCATCTTCCCGAGGTCCTCAATGCCCTGCGCGCCGCGTACCGCAGCGACGACATCAGCGAGGAGGTGTGGCGCGATGTCAAACGGATCTACTACGCGATGTGCACCAAAGTCGACGCCCTCTTTGGCAAAGTAGTCGAAGCCCTGGTGGAGCAGGAACTGTATGACGATACCTGGATTCTCTTCTTTTCCGACCACGGCGACTTCGCCGGAGACTACTCACTGCCGGAAAAGACCCACAGCACCGTGCAGGACAGCCTGGTCCGCGTTCCCCTCGTAATCAAACCACCCGCCGCTGTGCCGACACAGCGCGGTAACCGTCAGCACCTCACAGAACTCCTGGACATCACCGCCACCCTCTATGACCTCCTGGATATCGACCCCGGCTACGCCCACCAGGGAACTTCGCTGCGCGCCTCCCTGGCGGGAGATGAGACTGCGATCCACGACGCCGTATTCGCCGAGGTCGGCGGCAGAAAAGACGAAGAGGGATTCGTCAATACGGACGTCGATAAAATGCCCCCGGACAGTTTCTATTTCCGCCAGAGCCGGGCGGCCATTCCCCACCACCAGGCCGGTTCACACGCCGTCATGTGCCGCACCACACAGCACAAATACGTCCGCCGCTACTACACCGGCCATCACGAGCTGTTCGACCTGGAAGCAGATCCGGGCGAGACGCGCAATGTAAGCGGTCAGCCGGACTACGCCGACGTAGAGCGCCGGCTGGAGACGCGACTGCTGGATTTCTTCATGCACACGAGCGACGTGCTCCCGCACGAACCGGACTCGCGACAAATCTGACGATCGCCAGGACAGTCTGAACCGCTCTACCTCCGACTCGAGCACCGCACCGAACAATATGAAACGACATCCGAATATCGTCTTCATTCTCGCCGACGATCTCGGCTACGGAGACATCGGCCTGTTCGGCAACGAACAGATCCACACACCGCACCTGGATGAACTCGGGCGCCAGGGAATCGTGCTGACCCAGCACTATTCGGCATCCCCGCTCTGTGCCCCCGCTCGCGCCGCCCTTCTGACCGGACGCTACAACCATCGGACGGGAGCCGTCGATGTCCCCTCGAACCGGGGGTTGGATCGCATCGCCCTGTCGGAGCGGACCCTGGGAGACCTCTTCGCGAGGAGCGGATATGCCACCGGAATGGTCGGCAAGTGGCACAACGGCCTGCACGATATGCGCTACCACCCCAACGCGCGAGGATTCGGCGAGTTCGCGGGTTTTCTCAACGGCGGCATGGACTATCATCAGTGGGTGTTGGATCGCAATGGAAGGCCCGAGAAAAGCGATGGATGCTATCTGACGGATGTCTTCACCCAGGAAGCGATCGACTTCGTCAAACGCCACCGGCGGGACCCCTTTCTCCTCTATCTCGCCTACAACGCTCCCCATCTACCGCTGCAGGCGCCGAAAAAAATGATCCAGTCCTATCGAAATTGGGGCGACCTGACGGAAGAAGTGAGCACCCTCTACGCCATGATCGAGCGCATGGACGAGGGCATCGGGCGCGTGCTGGAAGAAATCGAGCGCCAGGGACTGACGCAAAACACCATCGTCGTTTTCACCAGCGACAACGGCCCGCAGCCCGGCTTAGGGCTGGACAGATTCAACGGTCCTTTCCGCGGCGCAAAGGGGGATGCTCTGGAGGGCGGCATTCGGGTCCCCGCCATGGTGCGGGCTCCGGATCATCTCCCTTCCGATCTGCAGGTCCACGATATGATCCACTTCTGCGACTGGCTCCCGACTCTGGCGGGTCTTGCCGGAATTTCGACGACCGAATCACTTCCCCTGGACGGGTACGACGCGACCTGCCGCCTGCGAGGGGAACCCGGTAATATTCCCGATATCCGCTTCTGGCAGCGAAACCGGTACGAACCGGTGCCGCGCTGCAATGGTGCCATGCGGGACGGTCCATGGAAGCTGGTGTGGCCGATGCGGCAGGGAGGAGATTGGAAGGACCCCGATGACAATGCATCCTACCAAATGGGAATGACAGCGGCGCATCGCATCATGCCCATCGCTGCGGAACTGCCCGAAAGAGAGATCGCTCCCGCCAACACTCCCCAGCTATTCAGAGTCGATACAGACCCCCACGAAGATCGCGACCTCTCGGCTGAGCATCCGGAGCGCGTCGATACGATGGCCAGGGCATGGGATGGATGGTTCGAGGAGGTGACCGCCCAATGGCAATCTACATTCGCGGCGAACAGCATCACCACAGATCATCCAGAAACAGCGGGCTCGGGCTGAATCTGATGTACTTGACTTGACCTACCAGACAGTGCCAGATCAGGTCCTACGTTCCAGAGATCTATTTTTATTATCCATTTACCAACGATATCACCGTCTTTCGTTTGTAAAAGAAATCGTGCCAGCGTTACGGGGGAACTCGTAGACGGGGATCTTCTGGTTCATAGGCCTTCTCGGAGGAAAGCGAAATACGAAGCGCGTGAGGCAAGAGCTTAGCCCGGCTCGTGGTGGCGCAGCAGCGTGGCGGAGAGGCTACTCCGCTTCGAGGGGACTCGGAGCTGCCACGGTCTGGCTATCGCGCAGCACAAGCTGTGATATAGTCTCGAACACATCGCCCCCATACGTAATCTGGCCCCCCCACACATCCGCGCCATTGTCTGCATCAGCTACGACGAGAGTAAAGCCGAGTGCGCGATCCTCATAGGGAGGCTTCCAAGAGGGTTCGTAGCGGCTCAACATATGCATGGGTATATACGCTTCGAGGTGGTAGTCGGTGGCCGATACCATCTTGACGGCGAGGTCGGTTTCTTTCGTGGGCCCCTGCAAACTGCGCCTTCCGATATTTGCACGCCATATGCGACCCCAGGATGGCAGGGACGGATCGGCGGTGAACGAGAACCGGTGCGTCTCCTCTCCGGGCGCCGCTTCGGCCAGGTACCCCGGCACCTTTAGATAGAGCATGACCGAATCGCGGAAATACCAGGCCCGGTCCACCGCGCCATGTACGTCGTGGACGTTGTCTGCTACCCTGGCGGCGAGGTATAGCCCGTCGTCTGACCACTGCATGGCGACGTGTGCCGTCAAGTCCTGGTCGGTACCGGCTGTGCCCGGCGCCTCCGACGGCCCGTCGTCCTGCAGGAGATTCGGATCCCGTACGGACATGAACTTCGCTCCCGGCGCCAAGTACATCCAGTGCACGTGATCCCACTCGTCAAGGACTCCGTCAACCGTCAGGGGTTGCGGCGTCTTTGGCACCTCGACGGTGACGGGCTCGGCAGGAGGGGGCAGTTCCTCTTCCGCTGTGTCGGGTGTCGTAGGCGCGGCGTCTGGAGAAGGCAGTAACCACAAGGCCCCCTTGGGAGTATGCGCCGCGTCGGCGGGACTGGGGTCGGATAGGATGCGGGCGGGGCCTTCTAGGCGGGCGTGGTTGCCGGCCGGCGATCGGTCTCGGAGGGGCTCGTCCTCAAACGGAAACCAGGCCACCAGTCCCGACTCCGTGCCGGCCAACCCCTCGCGCATGGAGGCGCGAATCTGATCCTGCGTCCGGGCGATATTCCAGATCTGCACCTCGTCCAGCAGGCCCCAATGCCGGTCGCGGTAGCCGCTGGAACCCAACCACACCGGATTGTCGGTAGCGTCGATGCGCTTGCCCGTTACCGGGCTCTCGGATACCAACTCTCCGTTGACGAACACGCGCATCGCCGTCCCGTCATACGTAGCGGCATAGTGGACCCACTCCAGGTACGGCAGCCAAAAGCCGGTGACGTTGGTCTGGGTGCCATCGTCCCAGTGCAGGCGGAAGCCGCTGCCGGACGAGGTGTGCAGCACATAAGACCACGTCTTATTCTGGTACCACTTGCCGATGGCGGTGCCCGAGGAACCGTGCCTGCGGTATACCCAGGCGGCCAGGGTTATCTCGTCGCGTATATCGAGTGACTCCGACGCGTCCAGATGCAGGTAGCCCGTGCGGTCCGTGTGCGGCGAGCTGACCTGCTCGACCAGGTGGATACTGTGGTCGGCGCCGGCATCGGCCAGGAGGCCTTCAAGATGCTGGCTGTATTGCCCACCTGCCTCGCGTACCGCCTGTACTATCGCAAGATCATCGCGTCCCGCCGCTATGTCCAGCAAGGTCCGCCCCCGCTTGTCCCGCATATGGATGCTGTTCGGGTCTGCTACCAGCGCCGCCGCAACATCCTGTGCGTCGCCCACGGCAACGGCGTACATGGCATCGGCCGGTGCCCCGTGTGCCAGGAGCAATTTGGCAAATGCGCGACAGTCGGGCGCATCGCCCTGGGCAAGCACGCGCCGCAGCGGCGTCATGCCGTCGGCGTCGAGCGCACCCACATCCGCGCCGTAGCGCAACAAGACGGCTCCGGCGGGGGCTGAGCATTCGGTCGCGGCGGCATGCAGCGGTGTGCCGTAGTCGTCGTCGTCGTGCAGTAAGCGGATTCGCTTGTTCACCAGGGTCGAGTCGAGCGAAAGCGCTGTTTCCATGTGGTCGACCATATCCAGCATGACGAGGTGACCCAAGTCGTAGGCCGTCCCGGCCGCCATAAGCGCCTTGAGCGCTCGGCGGTAGGATCCACCGTCGTGATATTTGGGCGCATGGGATCCCTCATGGGCCGTGGCGTCTACCGCCGAGAGCCCATTGCCGGATATGGTATGCGGATCCGCCCCGTTGGCCAACAGCAGCTCCACGAGGGTAGCATCGCCGAAGTAGCCCGCGTAGGCCAAGGCGGATAGGCCGGATCCGCGCGCCTGGCCCCCCGTGGCATTGACATCAGCGCCGTAATCTATGAGCAGTTGGGCGATAGCCAGTTCGCTGGGGCTGGCCGTGAAGTAGACGCCTGCCAGGCGGTGCAGCGGGGTGGTGACGCCGCTGTTGGCATCGGGCGTGTGAATAGGCTTGGTCGCTAAGGTAGGATCCGCCGTCAGCAGCGAGCGCACGGTATCCACGTTTTCGCGGTCGAGCGCCATAACGAACCGCAGGTGCTGCGCGATGCTTTCTGCCCGACGCGTAGGCCAGTCTTCGCCGCCGTCGAAGGTGAAGTCTTTGTAGTCCACGCCCTGGACATCCCCGTACCAGTAGCTCTGGTCGTTGCGCTCGAAGTAGGTGACAAATGGACGCAGCGCGAGCGCAAAATACGCATCGCCGGCCACGTACGTCTGGTCGTCGCCGGCGCCCACCACGGTGACATGGTTGACCAGTGTGGCATCCGAGGTATAGCGGCCTTTGGCCAGGCGGATTGTGTCGCCATAGCGTGCCGCCGACAGCGACCGGGAGAGCGTCTGAAAGGGATGGGCTCGGCTGCCGTCACCCTCGCTGGGCGCAGAGGCGTCTACAAACAGGATTCGCGGCGGCGGTGAGATGGGTTGAGTGCCGGCCAGAGAAGCGGACGCGGACGGCTCCACCGTGCGCGCCGCACATCCAATAAAGAGTGCTGCGGAGAGGCCGCCCCCAAGGGCGATCATATTAATACAACGTAGTACGCGAGACCATAGAGAAGGGCTGGACGAGGAGAGAGCAGTGGCGCGGTACATGGCGTCCTCCGTTTGGATACACGACGCGGGGGAAAGGGGAGAAGCATGCTCCACGGGAACCGTGGAGCCCTCCGAAGTTCCTTTCGGTATATCCCACTATCTATGACTCAAGGCGTAGGGTTGGATTGGTCTTCAGGGTTGGCACCGTGTGCGATGAGCAGATCGCACATCTCCTTCCTAAGTCCGCCCAGATCCGAGCCGGTGGAGAAGGCCTGTAGCGGTAGGCCGCCCCACTCGTTCTTGAAATTGGCATCGGCTCCCCGGGCCAACAGCAGCTTGAGCGTTTTTAGCGCCCTGTGCTTGTGGTGGATCGCGGCGTGCAATCCAGTGTTTACCCCGATGCTGGGTTGCCCAGCCCCTTCCTTAGCACGGTCGAGAAGGAATTCAACTACTTCCACTTGATCCCTAATTACTGCAGCAAGGAGAAGACCCTCGTCGAGCAGTGAAGGATCCGCCTCCAGCATTGAAGCAACGAGCGACACACGCCCCAGGAGGGCCGCCACCTGGATCTCCATGGGGGCACCGTGATCGACCATGACGTCCACCACATCGTCCTTGCCAGCCATGGCGGCGTACTTCATGAGCGCGTCTCGAGCCGGGTGGGAGTCCAGGAGTGAGGGCTCCGCGTCCAGCAGACGGGATACGTCTGCTGCCCTACCATCGACTACCGCATCGACGAACTGGCAACGACGGCGAAGGATGGCTTGGGCCTCATTCACGGGGAGGCGTCGTATGGTAGCGTGTTCGTTCAGTAGCTCTACGGCATCCGGGTAAGGATCCTTCTGAGCCACCTGCATAGCAGTGAGCCCTCGATCCCCGACGTATTCGAGATTTGCCCCATGGCAGAGAAGGAGTTCCAGCATAGCAGTGTTCCCCTTTACGACGGCGTTCCCGTTTCCAGCGGCCACCGTGAGGTCATTCTGTCCAGTGCCACCATCGGGCTGTTGCTCGCTGGCGATTCGGCCACGATCGAGCAGCAGCTTCACCCGCTCAAGTTCGCCAGCCCAGACCGCGAACCAGGGCTTCGATCGGTTTGGATCGGCGCCGGCATCCAGCAGCAGGCGCGTTGCTTGCACTGTTCCCCGTGCTACGGCCAACGGTGGATCGCCTTTCCCTGCGAACTCCGGGTCGGCGCCGTGGTCCAACAACAGCTGAACGATGTCGTCATTATGCCGTAAGATCGCGGTAATCAGCGGCGTATGAGATTCGCCTACGACATTGGGATCCGCACCATGTTCAAGCAACACCTCGACGATTCGGCGCTCGCCATAAAACGCCGCCCAGACGAGCGGCACCGATCCCTCTCCCTCGCCCATCGGGTGAACCACTGTCGCATCTGCGCCCAGCAACGCCTCGACTCGGGCGGCGTCTCCATCCGCAATGGCGCCGAAGATGTCATCGGATACACCCCGGTCTCGGAGCTCTTGTAGCGCAGCGGCATTATCCGCTGCCCGGGCCGCCAACAGTGGCGTGTAGCCACGAGCATCGCGGGCGTGAATGTCGGCGCCTTGATGCAGAAGAAAGCTGAAGATGTCTTGCTTCTGGGCGGCGAGAATGAGCGGCACCTCCCCCTCCGGTGTGCCGTTCAGGATTGTTGGGTCGGCATCGAGCAGTTCCTGAGTCTCGCGCAACAAGCCCAGCCGGATGGTGTGCTTGAGGCCGTAGTGCGCGCCGGCTTCGACCAGAAGCCTAAAGATCTCGGGACGATCGTGGCTGGCCGCTGTCCACGCGGGCGGCCGTAAGCCTTCGGCTGCTTTCTCTGGATCAGCGCCGTTGGCCAGCAGCAGCTTGACCATGCCGATATTACCCGCCCAGGCCGCGGCGTCCAGCGGGGTCGAATTTCTTGTGTTTCCTCTGCCACCGATAGCGTCTACGTCGGCGCCGTGGTCGATGAGGATCTGCGCGACTTTCAGATGGGGGTCGTCCGGATTCTGACCGTCTTTCCTCTTGAGCGGATCCGATCGATGGAGCAGCGTGTCGCCTTCGGGCATCTCACCGCCGATGCGCGTGTGGATGAGGGCCGGGTTTTCCTGCAGGAGGCTGGCGACTTGATCGGGATCACCCGCTTCGACGGCTCGGAGAAGGTTGGCGATCGCTTCGGGTAAAGCGCCCTCGGCAAAAAAGAAGCGCTCCCCTCCGACCGAAACGGATTCGACATGGCGTTTGAGGTCCGTCCAGCGATCGAAGCCGTACTCACAAGCGATGACGCGCTGGGCGTCCTTGAGAGCGAACCGAGTCTGAAAGATCTCTGTATCCGAAAGGCCGGCCAGTTCGGGAAGCGATTGACGCAGACGGAGGGCTGCGCGAGGGGCTGCTGAGTTATGGGCCTTCAGCAGATCCTTGGCCTGAAACTTCAGCTGGTCGAGGTTGGGGTTGGGGGGCAGTGAGGGCATGGTACACTCCTTCCACAATGCCTGGGGTCCGCGTCAAGCAGGCAGAAAAGAGTGTTATGGCAAGAAAACCAAAACGCTTGGAAAAGAGGTGGACTCCGTCCTTTTCGCGGACTCGGGGGCTCCCTCTAAGAGCACCTAAGCGACAACGTAAAAGAGCTATGCTACCCTGTCAAGTGTTTTCGTTTATGCCATATGAAGAATGATCAGTGCTAATGGATTTACTAACGAACACGCCGTTACTAGTGAGCAACACATGTTATCGATTCGCCGGCTCTTCAAAGTTGGTTCGGACGACCACATCGGCACGCATCAAACCCAGCTGTTCTTAAGTCGACATGTCCGTTCAGGCCCGGTCCATCGCTTCGATCACGTCCTCTTGAGGAACAAACAGTCCTTCTGCGCCACCTCCAACGGTGTCTTGCCGCTTCGATTGGGCAGACTGACATTAGCTCCCAGCACGATGAGCACTTCCGCCGCCTCGAGGTTTCCGCAGTAGGTTGCGCGGTGCAACGGTGTTCGTCCTTTCGAGTCGACCGCGTTCAAATCCGCTCCCCGTCCCGCCAACAGCCAGATCATCTCAGTGTGGTTCTCATCCGTCGCCAGATGCAGGGGCGTGCGGCCGCTGACAGTCTCGGCATCGACCGCGACCCCACGCGACAGCAGCCAACTCGCGCACCTCATGGCACCCGCACGCGCTGCCCAGTGGAGCGGCGTCATGTCGGCCTCGCCCCGGTGCTGATGTATGTCGGCCTTCTCGGCCGCAAGGGTGCGCAGGCGAGTCAGGTCGTTCCGGCCACAGGCGGAGAAGACATCGTAAGCGGCGCCATGATCGATTAGTGCGTCGGCCACCCGCGCGCATGCGTCCTCGCCGCCGACGACCGCCTCCTGCAGCGCGGTACGGCCCCGCTCGCCGTTGCCCTTGAACTGTACCTCGGGATCAACGCCATGGGCAAGCAGCAGCCGGGTCAACTCCACAAACCCCCCATTCGCCGCCCAATACAATAAGGGGACGTTGTCGGGCCAGCCTGTGTGGGGGTTGGCGATTCCCTGCGGGTCGCCGCGCCCCGACTCAAAGAGCAGTCGCAGGTTCTCCGCGCAGTTCGCCCACGCCGCCTCGTGGAGGCAGTCGTACTCGAACTCCTTGCCCTCGCGGGCTCGGTGCTCGTCGATTGAGAACGGGACGTCGTGATCGATCAGAAACTGCACAGCGGGCTCAGCGCCCCGCACCGATACGACAATATTCATCACAGCCGATCCGATTGTCTCCACTATGCTTGGAGCCCTTCGGACCACAGCCTCCATTTGCTCGATATCACTCTGCCCATCCCATCGGCTACGGCCGTACGTAACCGCCGCCCGGACAAACGCCTCCTCGTCCGACGTTAGGGGCCGGGCTCGCCATGACATGCACGCGCGACCCCAAAATCGATCCACTTCCTGTTGGCTCATACTCATAGAAAACCTCCGCATGTACGCGCAGTTGTGGGCAAGACAGTGACAGGAATACCTGTTATAGTGCACTGTAAACAAAGTTTATAGTCTTGGGAAATCGCGTAACTATATTAATCTACTGGAAAATCCAGATCGCAATTTTGTCGACGTTTTTTGTTGACAAAACACTAGTCCACTTAAGGTGAGTTGTTTTGGTTATTAAAGCCTTTCGGGCTGAGGTAGCCCAGCTGACTATGCGGTCTTTCCGTGTTGTAGTGCTGTCGCCAATCGTCCATGACGACGCGCGCCGAGGTCTCAGTGCACTTCCGCCGAGTGAGGGGGCTGTTCCTCTGGCTTGGCCCCATGGGCGATCAGGAGCTTGCGGATCTCGTCCCGGGATATCGTGGGTGGCCAGTTCCCCTGCAGCGGTGTGGGGAGATGGTGAAATCGGGTCCGGATGGTCACGTCGGCCCCCCTGGACAGCAGCAACCGGACGGTCTCCACCGACTCGCTGTCGACTGCCTGATGCAGCGCGGTCACTGCGTACCAGCCAACCTGTCGGTTGATGGCGGCCCCACGATCCAGGAGCATCGCGGCTACGTCCCTCCGGTTGGTCCATGCTGCAATCATCAGAGGTGGCTCATCGCCCCTCTTCAGAAACTTCGTCGCGTCAACGATCTTGGGCGGGCATCCTCCCTCCAGGAGAGACGGATCTTCGTCCAGCATCGACGCGACGACGTCGATTCGCCCGAGGGCGGTCGCTGCGTGGATGGTCATGGGTGCCCCACTCTCGACCAGGATATCTACGACCTCGCCGAGGTTCTCCAGCGCCGCGAAATGCAGCAGCTCGCCGCGGACGAGCTCGCGATCGAGAAGCTCCGGTGTCCTGCCCCGCGCCTCTCGCAAGGCCACGGCGTCGCCGTCGACGATCGCGTCAATCAGGCGTGCCCGCTCGCCCAGTGCACGAGCTCGCGGTTGCTTCGACCGGCAACCGATCTCAACCAGCTCGTTGAGGATCTCGCGCGTGCTGGCCCGGGCACCCGGGGGTGGTGTCCCGTCGGTCTTGCCCGCCAGATCCAGCGCAGTCTGCCCCTCCTCATCGGTCGCCTGCACGTCCACCCCATGGCTGACCAGCAGCTCGATCAACGCCGGCATACACTGCCGCGCAGCCAGGCGAAGCGACCGCTCGGCACACAGGCACTTAGGGTTTACACCGCGATCCAACAGGAACTTGGCCCGCCGCAGATTGCCGGCTCGCGCGGGCCACTGCAGCCCGGACCAGTCCGACCGCGTGCTGTTCGGGTCAGCCCCCGCTTTCAGCAGCATCTCGGCCGCAGGGAGGGTCCCTTGGCGCAAGGCGTGGTAGAGAGGAAGGTGGGCGCGGGGGATCTCGTTGGGCACCATGGGATGGTAGGGTGGATACGGAACGGCACCGGGCCAGGCTTTGGGGTATTCGCACTCGGGTGAGGCACCATGATCCAGCAGCAGACGCACCATCTCGTCGTATTGATATAGGATGGCGATGCTGAGCGGGTTCGGCACGAAGTCGAGGGGCACCTCCTGCTGCAAGATATGCCTCAAAATGGGAGTCGAACCCGACCAGATCGCCCAGATGACAGGAGGCAGAGGGCCGCGCTCAGGCCAGGACGCGACGGGCTGCGCCTGCATCGGATCGGCCTTAAGAATGGCCGCGACCTTCGCCTCGTCGCACGCTACCATGGCCCCGTAGATGTCGTCTTCGACACCCATCTCCAGCAGCGTCTGCACGACCTTGTCACTCTCTGGAATGCGGGCTGCCTTCAGGGGCGTGAGACCGAACGAGTCCTGCGTATGGATGTCCGCACCGTGACGCAGCAAGAGCTTGAAAATGCCCGGCTTGTTCACCGCCAGATTCAGCGGCAGGCCGTGGGCAGTCTCGGTGTTGGCGAGGCTCGGGTCGGCCTTGAGCAGCGCTCTCGTCTCCGGCATCATTCCAAGGCGCAGCGTGTGGGAGATGTCGTGCTTCGCTCCAGCCGCTATCAGGAGCTTGAAGATGTCCCGTCGCTGATACAAGACGGCCACCTCAACTGGAGGTGCTTCGGTGTACCGCTCGATATCGGCGCCGTTCGCGATAAGCAGCTCGACCATCTCCGGGTTTCGTGACCAGACGGCCATCTCCAACGGTGGCATGCTACCATCGACGGTGCTGTCGATGTCGGCACCGAGGTCGATCAGCAGCTGCGCGACCTGGAGGTGGCCGTGGTGGAATGGCGGTCCCTTGTACACGGCAAAAGTGCCGCAGTTGGCACGGTGCAACAGCGTCGGCCGTGGCTTGGTGCTGCGGCCGTCGGGCTCGAGCGTGACGTGGACAAGATTGGGGTTTTCCCACAGCAGCGGAGCTAGGGCTTCGGGATCGCCGCCCTCCACCGCCTCAAGAGCGGCTTGGGCGTCAGGTGCATTCACGGGTTTTCCCTTCCTGGCGATTGGGCTGCGTTATCCTCACTTGCAGGATCACGTGACTGACTCACTCCCTGTCACGCCGCATCGGTGGTGATCGTCGCCTCGAATCGCGTCCAGTCGCACCGATGGTCACCCTGCGAATCGACGACGAAGTTGATGTGCTGGCCTGCGGTGACCTCGACCTCCGGGAGGCTGAGACGCCCGGTCGCGGGTCCTCCCCTGTCAATGTTTCCCGAGGCCAGCGTCTGGCTGGCATCGTCGAGCTCGACGTACCAGGCAATGCCGTCGCCACCGCCCGAAGGGTACGCATCGGCGAAGCTCACATCGACATGCGTGGATCCATCAAGGGGGCTGAGCCAGCGGACCACCACCATTCCCGATTCGCCAGGGTGGACGATCAGGCAGTCGTTGGGCCAGCGGATCGTACGGCCCCATTCCTGCAACGTCTGCTCAGATCCGGTAGTATTCACAGCTACCCACGGCGTGTCCCCACCGACCTGCCAAGCTGCTACATTCGGTCCGGGTGCGGCCTGCATGGGCTCGCCGGCAGTGGCCAGGCGAAGGCCGGGCGCGAACTCCTCAATGAGCTGGTAGTTGCCATCTCGGACCCTGTTGTGCTTGTAGAGGTACGACCAGGTGTCGGTCTGCCGGTTGGATATCGTGGAGAAGTCTGCCGCTGCGGAGAACGTGGTCTGCGTCGGCCCTGTCACGGTTGCCTCCTGTTGGATCTCAGGTGGATGCACTCCTTCGACGCCACGGATCGGACCGGACCGCAGTCAATTGTCGATTCCCAGCAACTTCAGTATGGTCGCGCACACGCCAGGCGCAAGCTGGGTTCGAAGTCTTCAATGAGTCGGTAGTTCCCGTCTCTCGTGTTGTCGCCCTTGTAGAGGTAGGACCAGGTGTCCGCCCGCGTGTTGGACGTCGTAGAGAAATCGGAAACGGCGGAGAAGGTGACTCTCTGGTCAGTCATCGGTTGACTCCATTCGGTGGCACACGCTCACGTGGCCCATGATCGCCTGCGCCTGGATTATTGCTGGCGATCTCGCGAACGCGAGCCAAATCGTCTCGACCAACTTGCTCGATACGGCGAGTCCTTGAATCCACTATAGAGGCCATCGGTTTCTCCAGCATCGTTTTGATGTGGGTGGCAAGCACGTGCCGCGTCACCGGATTGATGGGCCTTGAGAGAAGCCTTGGTTTGTTTTTTGAGGGGTCGAGGTGAGGATTGGAGGATAGAGCAAGAGTTGCCATAGCACTCTTGCGGAATTAAGGTGGACTTGGTCTTTTGCGGACTTGGGGGCTCCCTTTATGATCACCTTAACGACAACGTAAAAGAGCGGTGCTACCCTGTCAAGTATCTTTCTATCGGTCAAAACTTATCTTGTGACCGTTTGGTTATCCGACTTTCAAACGATGGGAAGTTGCATAAGTATTTTTAATGGGAAAGGGCCTTCTTCTTCTGGTCTGGAAATACAATATCGACCTGGCACACCAATGAGAATCCCCCCAATCAATAGTCAAAACTACCAGAAGATTGTCCAATATTTGTCCACAGATCTATCTCTCCCAACTCCAATATCGTGTAGGCTCACACAGTCAACTCGGAAGCAACAAAAATAATTCCACTTCCCCCCTACACCAGTCCCAGTTCCATCAGCCTCTTCCGATCGCCCAGATGGAACCCCGCATCCAGCAGGCCATGCTGCAGTTCCTTGACATCGAGGGCGCGCGGCTCGATCCCCTTCTTTACCGCCAGCGCGGCGGCGATCCCTCCCGCTTCTCCCATCACCTTTACCGCCATTCGGTTCCTCAGCAGCGTGTCCGGTTTACCCGAGGCGCTCCGCCCCACAGCCATCAATCCCTCGATCCCCTTCGGCAGCATCACCCGGTAGGGGACGTCCACCCAGAGCGGCTTCCCCTGGCTGGCCGTGTAGCGCAGTGCCCGAAATTCTCCGTACACGTAGATCACGTCGTCGAACCGCTTTCCCGCCCGGCAGTCCTCCATCGTCAGGGTGTAATCTCCTTCGATGCAGGGCCCGCCGCGCGAACCGAGGAAAGGGGCGATGAACAGCAGGCTGGAATCCTCGAATCCGGGCACGTAATTCTTCCATAAATTCCAGGTCTCAAAAGCCAGGGCGCGCATCCCTGCCTCCAGAGCCGAGATGTGGAATCCGCTACCCGCGTCCAGTTCCTCCACCCGTTCCGGCGCCACCCGCGCGTGCCCCAATCCCGGCACTCCGATCGATCCGATCCTCCCTGCCGTGAGCTCCACCGGCTTTCCGTCCAGCTCCACCTTCTGACCGGCGACGTAATCCCCTTTCTCGTGCGCCTTTCTCACAAAGGGAAGGAGATTCCCCCATTTCAACCCTCCTCCTTCGCCCAGTTCTTCTTCCGCCCAACTCCTGTCCCCCTCGCTCACCCCTTCCTTCACCGCCGCCTCGTATCCCTCCCAGTCGATTCCGCCGACCCAGTATTGGAGCCCCATGCCCGTGGGCGCGTGACCGTCCAGCTCGTGATAGGCCGTTTTTGGATAGAGCATGGGCGCTCCCGCCCTCTTTGCCACGTCCGCATCCCCGGTCGCGTCGATCACCACTCCGGCCTTCACCGCCTGGCGACCGGACTTGTTCTCCACGAAGAGCCCCTGCACTCTGTTCCCTTCCATAATCGGATCTCCCACCGCGGTCGAAAGCAGCAGCCGCACTCCGCTCTCCTCCAGCATCTGCTGGGCGACGTAGCTGGCGATGCTTGCATCTCCGGCGTAATTGTTTCCTCCCGGCTGGATGAAAGGGGGTATGCTGCGCCCTCCCATGGTCGCGTACCGGTCCACGAACTCCTTGCCTATCCCGTACAGGCGCGGGTACACGGTGCACTCATAACTCACCCTCTCGTGAGCCCTCCCGCTGACCAGGTGGCCACCCGCGATCATACCGGGACCGATATTTCCCCCGACGCTCCCAAAACGCTCCACCAACAGAGTTCGAACCCCGCACCGCGCCGCGGCAACCGCCGCAAATACTCCAGCTACACCCCCGCCAGCCACCACGACATCCACATCGCACGCGATCGGTATCTTTTTCTCAGCCTCGGTGATGTAATCCATGATATTCCTCCTTCTACGGCTCCACAAACTCGGTGCTCATTGCGCCATCAACTCTCTGCCGATCCGAACGATCTCCTCAGCAAGCACATCGAAATCTTCGAACCTGCTGCGATGATTGGCTATGGCCACACGCAGGCAGTACTGGCCGTCTAATGTCGTATAGGACGGCGCGGCAATCCCCTGCTCCTGCAATTGAATCAAAATCTCTTTGTTCAGTGCGTTGAGTGATGTATCGTCCTGTTTGCCCGGATTGAAGCGAAAGCAAACAATGTCCAGACCGATCGGCGCTATCAGCTCCATATCCGGTTCGTTCTCAACCAGCATACCAAAGTAACGCGCCTGCTCCACGTTGCGTGCAATCATTCGCCCAAACCGATCGAGACCGTGCTCTTTAATCGACATCCACACCTTGAGCGCGCGAAACTGACGCGACAGTTGCAGGCCATAATCGCTGAACCAAAACTGGCCCGCGTTCAACCCGCGCGTGCCATGCTCCAGATATTCCGGGGTAAGTGAAAACGTCTTTCGATGAGCTGCATCGTGCCGCACCAGCACGCAACCAGCCTCAAATGGAATGTGCAGCCATTTGTGCAGATCGAGTGCAATCGAATCAGCTCTTTCAATGCCGGAGAGTTGGGGCTTTACACTCTCTGCAAGCACGGCTACTGCTCCAATGGCGCCGTCTACGTGAAACCAGAGCTCCTCGCGTTTGCACAGGTCTGCCAACGCATCCAACTCATCGATCGCACCCGTGTTTATTGTGCCGGCACTCCCAATGACGCAAACTGGCCGATAACCTTCCTCACGGTCGGCTTGAATAGCTGCATCCAGTGTCTTCAGGCTGATGGTGAAATCATCATTCACGGGAACTTTTCGCAGACCAGAGCTGCCCAACCCCAACAGTTCAACCGCTTTCTGGATACTGCTGTGTGCTTCGGTAGATGCATACACCGCCAGTGGTTGGGGAGCCGCTTGCATACCTAACTCTCGAACGTCGAATCCAGCCCCGGTGTCTCTGGCAACCGCAAGACCCACAAAATTGGCCATTGAACCACCGCTCACCAGCAAACCGCTGGAATCTGGCGGATAACCGAGCATCGACTTCATCCAGTTGATAACTTGCGCTTCGACCAGATTCGAGACATGGTTGCCCCCACCCAGATTGGAATTCATGATCGCAGCCATGAAATCGCCCAGGGCACCGTAAACCGTTCCATTGCCCATGTACCACGCCCAGAAGCGAGGATGAATAGTGCCCATCGGATAGGGGAATATGCTCTCCAAAAATTCCCGGTAAACGGCATCTGCACCGGCGGGCTCGGCGGGAGCCGGCGCGTCGAAACGGGCGGCTATTTCATCCGGAACTGGTTGCCAAACCGGCCGTTCGCCAACCGTTTCAATATAGGTGATGGCATCATCGACCATTCGATGCGCCAAAGTGCGCATTTCTTGCCAATCACCTGGGTCGAGTGTTTCATAAGGCGTTTCATTTTTCATTCGATCCCACTTCACTCCTCTGTCTCGGGCAACGAAAGTCAAAACAGTCCACGAGATCCCTTTTTCTATGGCTCCACGAATTCGGTGCTAACCGCGCAGTTCCGGTCGTCGAATAGATTCAAAAAACAAACCGTGGTCATCGGCGGCACCTCTGCGTCCACGCGCCCCTCCTCTATCGTCGCCGGCAGGATATTGTACTTCCGATCCGGCCAGAATCCCTCTGCCCGGGTGAAATTCAATTCGGCGCGAACGATCGGCCGCGCCGATTCGAAAGTCGCCCAGAGCCTATCGTTCTCGAAGCGCTGTCCCATAACCCGGGTCAGCGCTTCCCCGCCTTGCAGATGGCTGTCGGCGAAAGCGCGAATCTCCTCCGGATTCTCTCCAGCTCCACCGTGCCCGTGCGGCATCTCTACGCGAACGCAGATCGTCTTCTCCCCCGCTGTCAGACGATGAGACTTCTGCAGCGAGTCCAGCGGATAGGCGAAATCGTTCGTCCCCGTCACCCAGCAAAACGGCATCTCCGCGCGGGGCAGATACACCGCAGGATCCCACTGCGCCAGCCAGCGCTTCCGTTTATCCTCCCCCATCCGGGCCAGCACGTCCTGTTTCCAGGCGGAGTTTTCACCCAGAAAACCGCAGCCGTATACCGATACCGCAAAGCGAGAACGGGCATCTACCCCGGCGGCGATACAGGTCAGATACCCGCCCCACGAAATCCCGGTTATGCCGATGCGCTCCGCGTCCACCTGCGGCTGCGCCGCCAGCAGGGAGTGTCCCAGGCCGATGGCTCCCACCGCCTGGTAAGTCCACTGATCCTCGGCCGCTTCATCCATCTGCTCGAATCCTCCCCATCCCGGAGGCCCACCCCACTCGTGTCGGGCTCTTTCCCCTCCTGGAGGTATCGGCTGCGGTTCGGGAACGCAGCCGCACAGATCCATACCGATCGCCGCGTACCCCCGCTCATTCCACAGCCGCACCCACGAATCGAATGCCGTCCCTCCCCCTCCATGCACCAGCACGATTCCCGGACAGCGCTCTCCTTCCTCCAGAGCCGGCATCCCCAGCCAGGTAAAAACCCGCGTTGGCTTTCCCCTCCACGGCAGCCCGTCGTAGAACAGCGCTTCGATCCCTTCGGAGCGAAACCCTCCGGCCGGATAGGTTCGGGGGATCTGGTGTAGCTGCTCGATATCCCACTCCACGCTCATCTCATTCCTCTCCCCGAAAGATCCTGCCGATTGCCTCTCCCGCCGGCTTCGGCTCTCCGTTGAAGTCGATTACCGCCGTGTTGATGGGGCACGGAAAACAGTCGTGCCCCATCCAGAACAGGAGGCCGCCGATCTCCGGAAAGCGCTCCTTGCACCTCCGGGTGACGTGTGCCAGAGCATCCGCCTGTCGTTTCTGGCTCCACGCGACGTACCCCTCCATATTTTCCGGATCCCCCTCCTCTGCCAGGTATTCCCCCCACTGATCCCACCAGGGAGAAACGTGCCTGTACCAGGGATTGCGGTGCTTATCCGGCGGCCAGGCCAACTCCTCCAAACGCGCGCAGTATCTCCGCCGAACTGCTCCCCGGCATGCCGGTCTCCGAGCGCAGCAGTGCATCATCCCCATCCCAGTAAGCGTACCAACCCTCCAGCGAGCCGACGTGGTTCCACGGCCCGTGCACATCGTGATGCAATCCCTTGCCGAAATCCTCGGCCGCTGCGCCAAAGCGAGGCCCGCTCGACGAGGTGGGCAAAAAACGGCGCGTCGGATCCAGCGCCTGAACAATCCTTCCAGGCCACCCGGCGAAAGCCGACCGACGCATAGCCGTCACTCTGCCTTTTCCTATTGGACGTCAAAATCCCGCCTCTCCGAGAATTCCAGAAACGATCTCACCCGCCCAGATCGACCTTCCGACTCCCGTTCTTCCCCGATTCGTAGATCCCCGTGATCAGCTCCACCGCCCGTCGCGACTCCACTCCATCGACCAGCGGTTTCCGACCATCCAGAATCGCCTCCACGAAATCGGCGACCACCGGCGTATGTCCCATATCCACCACCGGCACGGCCGTGCCCGGAACCGCCCCAGCGCGTGCCTTCTCCTTGATCCGCCCCAACTCCTCGCTGACCCGCAGCAGGTCTTCTCGTGCCTTTTCTTCCTTTGTCGTTGGGTCGATCAGTTCCATCCGCATCAGGTTATCGCTGGTGAAAGCCACCGTGCCTCTCGATCCGAAAATCTCCAGATACTGCGGCCATTCCGGATAGGCGAGGGTAGTGCCCTCAATGACCCCTTTCGCCCCGCTGGCGAACTCGACCAGCCCCACCGCCAGCGTCTCCACCTCCACCTGACGCCCCGCTGAGTCGATCATGGCGATCGTGCTCTTCGCCTCCCCCATGAACCAGAGCAGCAGGTCGACTATGTGGATCCCCTGGTTCATCAAACACCCCCCACCGTCAACCTCCCAGGTCCCGCGCCAACCACCGGAGTCGTAGTATTCCTGAGTCCTGTACCGCTTGATATACGCGCTCCCCGAATAAATTTCGCCCAGCAATCCCGCGTCGACCATCTCCTTCAGTTTCCGAGCCACCGGTCGGAATCGGGACTGGTACACCCCTGCAAGTTTCACCCCCTTCACCCTGGCCGCTTCGATAATCCGGTCGATCCTCTCCACCACGATCTCCATCGGCTTCTCGACCAGCAGATGCTTGCCCCCATCTATCACCTCCAGAGCAGTCTCCAGATGGAACCCGCTCGGAGTGCAGATCGTCACCGCATCGACCACGTCCGCCCGCAGCATCTCTTCCACGCTGGCGAAATGAGGTACTCCACTCTCCCTCGCCAGGACTTCCGCCCTCTCGACTGCCCGATCGCAAACGGCCGCCAATTCGGCATTCGCTACCTGGCCGATCGCAAAAATGGAAGACGGGGCAATTGCCCCTGCCCCAATCACACCGATACGCACTCTATTACTGTTCATTTATTCTCCCGATTCCCCGAAACTGGTTGAGATTGGAATAGTTGCTTCTATATGGGCAACCCAGTATCTTCACATCAAAACCATCTGGGTCGATATTTTTATGAGTCCGACAGTCTTCCGTCACAAGGGATACCGTTTCTTCTTCTTTTCACGCGAAGAAGAGAGGATGCACATCCACATTTTCTCCGGCAACGGCGAAGCGAAATTCTAGATCGAACCAGAAATCGAATTAGCCAAAAATTACGGCCTTAAGCCCCGGGAATTGCGGGAGATCCAGTCCATAGTCGAGGAGAGAAGGAATGAAATCGCAGATAGCTGGAGAGAGCACTTCTCAAATTGAAGTCCTGAATATCTCCCGACATGGATTCTGGCTTTTTCTGCGCGGCGAGGAGTTCTTTCTCCCTTTTGAACACTTCCCCTGGTTCAAAGAAGCCAGTATTGGAGCCATTCTGAACGTGGAATTGCTGCACGACCACCACCTGTTCTGGCCGGACCTCGATGTCGACCTCGAAGTGGATACCCTCCGAGATCCTGAAAAATTCCCGCTGACCTACCAGTAAGAAAGCGCCTCTTCGAAAAGCCCGGCCAGATCCTCTTCTTCGGCCGGGCGCGGAGACAGCTTGGTCACCCGGTGCTGGGGCAGCGTTCCCTGTACCAGAGCGGGAATCTGCTCGCTGCTGTATCCCACTCCACTCAATCCGTTCGGTATATTCAGTCTCTGCATAAACCCGATGATCACATCCGCCAAAACATCGCCGGCATCCCCTTCACTGACATTCTCAATATCCGCACCCAGCGCCCCGGCCGCCTCCAGATGCCGCTGCGGACAGGCTTCGGCGGTAAAACGGAACACCGCCGGAGCGTTGAGAACCACCGAGATCCCGTGCGGCACCAGCGGATAGTCCACCGGATATCCCTCGGGCACGAAGCTCTTGACCATCCCCGCTACCGGATACGACATGCCATGCGGCAGGTGCACCCCGGCGTTGCCGAAGCCGATGCCCGCGAAGGAAGCGGCCAGCAGCATCTTCCCTCTCGCCTCATCATCCGTCGTATCGGCCACCGCTCTGGGCAGATATTCCGCCACCATGCGCAGAGCCTGCAGCGCCCACAGGTCGCTGATCGGATTCGATCCCTGATAGGCAGGACGCAGCAGCGGCCTCTCCGGACGGGGACGTTGATCAAAGGGCAAGGCCGTATAAGACTCCACCGCGTGGCTGAGCACATCCAAACCAGTCGATGCGGCCACCGCCGGCGGCAGCGAACGCGTATTCTCCGGATCGATGACACCGAGCGTCGGCTTCAGGTAGCGATGGGCAATGCCGGTCTTCGCCTTCATCTCCACCACGTCGAAGATCGCCACCCCCGTGGTCTCGCTCCCCGTTCCCGCCGTGGTCGGAATGGCGATCAGCGGTTTGAGCGGCCCCGGCACCGGTTTTCCTTCTCCAATCGGTGCATTGACGTATTCGAACAGCTCCGCCGGATAGGTCGAATAGAGATTGGCCGCCTTCGCCGTGTCCATCGCCGACCCCCCTCCGACACCCACAAAACCGTCGAAATTCCCCTCCTGCGCAAAACCGATCGCCTCGAGAAAGGAGGCATCCGTCGGCTCCACCCGGGCCCGATCGAAGAGCTCGAACCGCACCTTCTGGTCCTCCAGCGACGCCAACAATGTCTGCACCGGCACGGAATCCTTCAAAAGAGGATCGGTCACCACCATGACCCGCCCGATTCCCCTATCCACCAGTTCCATGCCCACCTCCCGCGTCGATCCCGCGCCGAAGCGCACGCTGGAAGTCGCCATCTCGAAAATCGCATCGCGCGTCATCTCATTTCTCCTCTACTCAGCTCTCATGGGAAAACCGGCGTAGTCATTTACAGAACCCACGCGATAATTTAACTCGATCACGGGGAAATTTCCGTACAGGATCGAAAAAGATCAGAACTTGCGGCTCCACTCCCGCGGCCAGCGCTCCACCACGATCTTGGTCTGGGTGAAAAATTCGACCGCGTGCCGTCCCTGCCCGTGCAGATCCCCGAAAAAACTGTTCTTCCAGCCGCTGAACGGAAAGAAGGCCATCGGTGCCGCCACCCCGATGTTGATGCCGACGTTGCCGACCGTGGCCTCATAGCGAAATTTGCGCGCCGCCGCGCCGCTGTCGGTGAACAGACAGGCCATATTGCCGTACCGCGCCCCGTTGATGAGACCGATCGCCTCGTCCAGGTCGGCCACCTGGATCAACCCCAAAACCGGCCCGAAGATCTCAATCCCCGCCACCTCGCCCATCGGATCGACATTTTCCAGCACCGTGGGAAAGACGAAATTTCCCCTTTCGTATCCGCTCACCGTGCACCCTCTCCCATCCACTATCACCTGGGCCCCTTCCTTCTCCCACTGGCCGATCAGGCCCTCGATGCGGCTCTTGCTCTCGGCGGTGATAACCGGCCCCATCTCCACCCCCTTATCCATTCCATACCCCACTTTGCGGCTGGCCGCTGCCGCTTTTATTGCCTCGGGGAAAGATTCCCCCGCCTCTCCCACGCTGATCACCAGGGAAGAAGCCAGACAGCGCTGCCCCGCACAGCCGAAGCTGCTGTCGGCGACGATTTTGGCCGTCATCTCCATATCCGCATCCGGCATGACTATGACCGGATTCTTTGCTCCCCCCTGACACTGGGCCCGTTTTCCGTGGGCGGTCGCCTGGCCGTACACGTATCGAGCCACTTCACTCGATCCCACGAACGAGATAGCGCCCACCTCCTCGTGCTCCAGCAATCGGTCCACCGCCTCCTTGCCTCCGTTCACCAGCTGCACCACACCTGCGGGAATCCCGGTCTGCTGCCACAGCTCGAAGACCTTTTCGCTGGCCATCGGCGTCTTTTCACTCGGCTTGAGGATGAAACAATTGCCGCAGGCAACGGCGTACGGCATGAACCAGAACGGCACCATGGCCGGAAAGTTGAAAGGGGCGATCGTCGCCACCACTCCCAAAGGCTGACGCAGCATGTGCTCGTCGATACCCGAGGCGATATCTTCGTTGTTGTACCCCTGGAGCAGCATCGGAATGCCGCAGGCCACCTCGACATTCTCAATGGCGCGCCGCACCTCGCCGACCGATTCCTCGAACGTCTTGCCGCACTCTTCGGTGATGATGCACCCCAATTCTTCGACATGCTCTTCGAGCAATCCCTTCATCTTATAGAAATACTGCACCCGGTCATTGGGAGGTGTCCGCCGCCATTCCCCAAAAGCAGCCGCAGCGATGGCAACCGCTTCGTCCACTTCCGCCGCCGGCGACATCGGCACTCTGGCGATGGCAGTGCCAGTGGCCGGATTCATCACATCCAATAATTCGTCGGCCCGGGAAGGCCGCCATGCCCCATCGATGAAATTTCCTATCAATCTTTCCGACATTTACTCCTCCTCATTCTCGACTGAATAATCTGTCAACAAAATTTCTGGCCTTCGGAAATGGCGAAAATATATTAATTCACTGGAAGATCCTGATCGCAATTTTGTCAAAGTTTTTTTTGACAAAACACTGAATGCACAATAACTCCAGACAATTGCCTCGATCTATCCCAACGAAAGTGGATACGACGCCAGTTCCCGCCAGCGTTCCAGCATCGCCTCGACGTTTTCCCAGGGGGTCCATTCCTCGATCTTGTCTACCGGCGACAGCACGAATCCTCCCCCCGGTCCCAGCACCCGGATCGCCTCCTCCACATCTTTCTTTATCTTTTCCGGCGTTCCCTCACTCACGGTCAAATTGCCGTTCATCCCTCCCAGCACGCACATTCGCCCCCTGACCTTTTCGGCCAGCGCCTGCAGATCCGCTTCCCCCTGCACCGGATCGACGCCCCACAGCATGTCCATGCCGATATCCATGAAGTCGTCCAGCCGGTGCATGATCCCCTTGGTCATGATATACGAAAATTTCCTCCCCGCCTGCTGCACAATCGCCGCCTCTTCTCTCAGCAGAGGCTTGAGGAAACGCCGGTACGCGTCTACCCCCCAGAAATCGGGAATCTCATACCAGGCCCGATGCAGTATGACATCCACCCCGGCATCGACCAATACTCCGATCTGCTTGATATGCCAGAACCAGATTATCTCCAGCAATTCCTCGATGAACCCCGGATTGTCGTGCGCCGTATAGATCATATCCTGCGGCCGGATCAGCCAGGCGACCGCGTCACCCAGGCTGAGATACGCCCCCTCCAACAGCACCTGCTTCTCGTCCGCAAAGCGCCGATACGCCTGCGCCTGCTCTCTGAAATCGTCGATCTGCTGGCGCCCCGGATCCCCCAACAGATAGGCCAGCGCCGGTAAATCCTCCGGCTTTTCGACCAGCGATTTGACCCCGTGAGACATATTCAGGTCGCCCAACACCTGGATCGCCTCCGGGTCCTGAAGATATTCACTCGAACGCACTACGTGCTCCAGCGTCCCCACCGGCGTTTCGTACCGCTTGTGCAACAGCGAATACTCCTCCTCCGGCACCGGCTCCGACCAGGTTGTCACCTTTACATCCGGAGCGATGCGCCACGGTCCGAACAACCACAGCGTGTCGTCAAACCCCAGTTCCAGCGTCGCTTCGATCCGCTTCAGATGATCCTTCCGGTTGAACGGATCCCGCCCGTGACTCCACAGACACCACAGGGGAACGTGATCCAGTTCCTGCAACTCCATCGCCGCCAGCATCCGCTCCCGGGAACTCATATTGGTCTTCATATAACCACCTCAGATATATTTGTTTACCAGAGACAAGAAACGAAGCTTTACAGTCCGCATCAAGATCCCTACCATTGATTCTCAGCCAATTGCATTGTCTGAAGGAACGGAGAATCGGACTATGAGCGAAAATATCCGCATACCCCGCCGCAAACCGCTCACCGCCAGAATCGGCGTTTTCGGCGTCGGTCATTACACCTACTGGAAGCAATTCGAAGGACTCCTCGACGAAATGCACCGCAAACTCGACCAGTTCGTCGCCAAGGTTGCCACCTGCGACGTCGAGGTGAGCAATTTCGGCATGGTCGACGACGCTCCCAGCGCCTACGCCCTGCTGCCCAAATTGAAAGCCGCCGATCTCGATCTGATCTTCTGCGACATGGTCACCTACGCCACCTCCTCCACCTGGGGTATCCTCATCCGCGAACTGGACGTGCCCATCATCCTCGTCGCCCTGCAGCCGCGCAAAGCCCTGGACTACGAACACGCCTCGACTTACATGCAGCTGTGCAATGACGACTTCTGCTCAATCCCCGAGTTCACCGGCGTGGCCATCCGCATGGGCAAACGCCCCCCCGAAATAATCCTGGGCACTCTGGAAGACGATCCTCAAGCGGACGCCGAAATCGCCGAATATTGCCAGATAGCCAAAGTGCTGCACGACCTGAGACGGGCCCGCATCGGCCACTTCGGTCACGTGCTCGAATCGATGCTCGACATGCACTCCGATCCCACCGCCCTCACTGCCGCCTTCGGCTGCCATATCGTCCAGACTGAAGCGGATGATCTGCTGCGCCACAAGCGGGACCTCACCGAGGCCGAGGTGGAAGTCAAAAAAAACGAAATCCTGGGCATGTTCGACAGACCAAATCCGGTATCGGATCCGATCACGCGCAAACTCACGGATGGAGATCTCCAGATAGCCGCCGAAGTGGCTGTGGCCCTCGATAAATTCGTCGAAGAAAAGGATCTGGATGCCCTCGCCTACTACTACGAGGCGGAGGAGGGCTCCGAGCTGCGCCAATTGGTCACCAACCTGATCGTCGGCAATTCCCTGCTCACCGCCGCCGGTTTTCCCATGTGCGGTGAGTCCGACCTCAAGACCTGCCTCGCCATGCTCATCATGGACCGGCTCGATATCGGCGGCTCCTTCGCAGAATTCCACCCTATCGACTTCGCCGAGGGATTCGTCCTGGTCGGCCACGATGGTCCGCATCACATCAACATCGCCGATGGGAAGCCGGTGCTCCGCAGCCTGCTCAAGTATCACGGCAAGCCCGGCTCTGGTGCCTCCGTCGAATTCAAGATCAAAGAAGGGCCGATCACCATGCTCAGCATCGGCCTGACCGGAGAGGGGAAGTTCAAGTTCGTCATCGCCGAAGGAGAATCGGTCCACGGTCCCATCCCCCCCACCGGCAACACCAACACCCGAGGATTCTTCGCGCCCGACGTGCGCACCTTCCTCAAACGCTGGGTCGCCGAAGGACCCACCCATCACTTCGCCCTGGGTATCGGCTGCCACGCCCGGACCATACAAAAAATAGGGAATATGCTCGGAATCGAATCGGTCGTCATTTCTCCGGAGCCCTGAAGATCGATCCCCCGGAGCCCTTTCCGCTAGAAAAAGCCGGTCGACTCCGACCGGCTTTTTCTACTATCGTCTACGCCTCTACGGCAGCGGAGAGGGGCGATCACTCCTTCAGGTGGATCTTGTAATTCCCCCGTCCCTCGTCGTAGTCGAGGCGCACAAACTCCCTTTTCTGGGCCTCCTTCGCCAACTCCGCAAAGCTCTTGTAACCGTAGTGATTCTCCTTGAAGCCAGGATGCACCCGTCGCATCGTCTGCTTCACCAGCGACCCCCATAGCGGATCGTATTCGTCGGCCAGCGAGCGCACGATCTCCAGGAAGATATCGATCCCCTCCTGTCGCTTGTCGGCCTGCAACACTTTCCCCTTCGTTTTCTTGGGTTTCACCTTCTTCTGCGCCACCTGCGCCAGATCGTCGTAGTAGATGAACTCGTCGCAGTTGGCCACCAGCAATTCCGAAGTCGAACTCCTCACGCCACAGCCGATAACTCGCTTTTCATTCTCCTTCAGCTTGGAAACCAGCGGCGAAAAATCGCTGTCTCCCGACAGCAGGGCAAAGACGTCTATGTGCTGCTTGGCATAGCACAGATCCAGCGCATCGACGACCATGCGGATGTCGGCGCTGTTCTTGCCGCTCATCTTGCTCTGTGGGATGTCGATCAACTCGATTCCCTGGACGTGGAACTCGCGCACCGCATTGCGGTAATTGCTCCAGTCACAGTACGCCCGTTTGTACACGATCCGCCCCTTCTCGAGCAGACGCTTCAGCACCAGTTCAACCTGAAAATCCCCTCTCTTTACATCCCGCACGCCCAGAGCCAGGTTTTCGAAATCGACAAATACGGCAATCAACGGCTCGTCGGCCATCGGTATTCTCTCCGATCCCTCCCCGAGGAGGCTTGGAGTTGAGGAAGTTTCCCCGGCATCGACGCTCTTCACGGGGGTTTCCGTGCCATGCGCCAGACGGTCTGCCTGTCGAGGTGAAAAATAAGACCGGAAAGGAGGAAAGAGAACTCCTAATTTCCCATTCTCTCCGGGATCCCCTTTTTGGACAATACCCTTCTCCTGCAGTAAATTCTTGATATTCGACGATCGCACCGGAATAAAATCCCGCGGTATCCCCGAGCGGGAGCGACGCCCCATACGAACGACGCCTACGCGCCAAGGAGAACATCATGAGTGGAAGCACCGCCCGTTTGCAGGCCATCACCGCTGTAAATAATTACAAAGCGACATCGGCCCCCCTGAACTTCACCGAGATCCCGGCCAGAGATCTGTTCGGCGTCAATGTCTTCGGCTACACGGCGATGCAGGAGCGCCTGCCCAAGGAGATCTACCGCTCTCTCCGCAAGACCATCGACGCCGGCGAGCAGCTCGATCCCTCGGTCGCCGATGTAGTGGCCTCGGCCATGAAGGACTGGGCCATCGACAGGGGCGCCACCCACTACGCCCACGTCTTTTATCCCCTGACTGGCCTGACCGCCGAAAAGCACGACAGCTTCCTCACCCCCGACGACGAGGGGAACGCCATCGCCCAGTTCGACGGCAAAACCTTGATCCGAGGGGAGCCGGACGCCTCCAGCTTCCCCAGCGGCGGCCTGCGCACCACCTTCGAAGCCCGCGGCTACACCGCCTGGGATGTCACCAGCTCCGCCTACATCCTGGAAAACCCGAACGGCACCACCCTGTGCATCCCCACCGCCTTTGTCTCGTGGACCGGGGAAGCGCTCGACAAGAAGACTCCCGTGCTGCGCTCGCTGCAGGCCCTCGACCGTCAGGCCCAGCGCATCCTCAAGCTTTTCGGCGACCCCGAGCCCGGCCGGGTCCTGCCCACCGCCGGTGCCGAGCAGGAGTATTTCCTCATCGACCGCAACTTCTTCTTCGTCCGCCCCGATCTCATGGGCACCGGTCGCACCCTCTTCGGCGCCAAGCCTCCCAAGGGGCAGGAGTTCGACGACCACTACTTCGGCGCCATCCCGGATCGCGTTCTGGCCTATATGCTCGAGTGCGAGCACGAGCTCTTCAAGCTCGGTATCCCGGTCAAAACCCGGCACAACGAGGTGGCCCCGGGCCAATATGAAATCGCCCCGGTTTTCGAAAACGCCAACGTCGCCACCGACCATCAGCAGTTGCTCATGACTACTCTCCAGAGAGTAGCCAAGAATCACGGCATGGTCTGCCTGCTCCACGAAAAGCCGTTTGCCGGCATCAACGGCTCGGGCAAGCACGTCAACTTCTCCCTTTCCAACGCCAAACACGGCAATCTGCTGGACCCGGGCGACACCCCCCACGACAACGCCCAGTTCCTGGTCTTCTGCGCCGCCTGCATCCGCGCCATCCACCTCCACGCTCCCCTGCTGCGCGCCGTGGTCGCCTCGGCTGGCAACGACCATCGGCTGGGGGCCAACGAGGCTCCTCCGGCCATAATCTCAATCTTCCTGGGAAAAGAACTCACCGAGGTTTTCGAGCAAATCGGCAAAAGCGGCTCCCGCACCGCGCACAAACGCGATGCTCTCACCGTCGGCGTCGACACCCTGCCGCCGCTGCCCATGGACGTGGGGGACCGCAACCGCACTTCTCCCTTCGCTTTCACCGGCAATAAATTCGAATTCCGCGCCGTCGGCTCCAACCAGTCGATCGCCGGGCCGCTGGTAGTGATGGGCGCCATCCTGGCCGATTCGCTGGACTACATCGCCACCGAGCTGGAAAAAGCGACCAAGGGGAATCCCAAGAAGCTCAACCCGGCCCTGCAGAAACTCATCAAGCAGATCATCGATGACCACGGTCAGGTGCTCTTCAACGGCGACGGCTACTCAGACGCCTGGCACCGCGAAGCCGAAAAACGGGGTTTGCCCAATCTCCGCACCTCGGTCGAAGCGCTGCCCGAAATCGCCACCAAGGAATCAATCGAACTCTTCCGGCGGCAGAAGATTCTCTCAAAGCGCGAGTTGGAGAGTCGCCAGGAGATCTACATCGAACAGTACGTCATGAGCGTTCGCGTCGAGGCCAATCTAACCGCCGAGATCGCTCAGACCATGATCCTGCCGGCCGCCCTCCGCTATCAGACCGAGCTGGCCAACAACAGCGCTCAGATGCAGGCGGCAGGCCGCCAGGGAGATACTCGTCTCCTCGACAGACTCACCGATCTGGTCGGCCAGCTGCAGGACGGAATCGACGCATTGGAAGCCATGTTGGCACAACCCGCTCCGAAAACGCTCCACGCCGAAGCCGAAATCGCCTGCAGCGAAATCCTGCCGATCATGCTAGCCATCCGCGACTGCGCCGATCAGCTCGAAGCGATCATCGCCGACGACATGTGGCCGCTGCCGACCTATCAGGAGATGCTGTTTATCAAGTAGAGAGAACGATTAGCCGGGTCTCCGAAAATTTCCGGAGACCCGGCTAGTTCAGAAAAACGCTACTACTCCAAAAAAACGCCGATAGCTACCGGCTCCTCTCGATCCTATCGACGCACATATCGACCGATGCCCTGAGAAAGCAAGGATCATGTACGACCTGAATCCCCCCCACGTCTTCGTCCACAAACGCGTCTTCGCTAACAAAAAAGCGACCGCACGCCTCGAACGCATGCTCCAGGGGTTAAAAAACCCGCCGTACGAAGAGGTGGACGAAAGCGACACCGAAAGAATCATCGAAGCCTCCGGCGCTCGGGAAGAGCTCCCCGTACAATCCGGCCGGGTCCGTCAGGGCATCGAAAAGCTCTCCAGCGACCCCATAATGCTCTTCAACACCTTCGTCTGGAATCCGGACGACGTAAAAAAGCCCCCGATACAGTACGGCAATCCCCGCGCCCGCAGCATCGCCCAGCACATGTACGGCGCCGGACGCAACTTCGCCTACAGTCGGCGCGAGCTGGCCGACGGTCGCGATCCCAAGCGGTCCTACGTCTGTCAGGGCGGCTGGGGAATCCACACCATCGAAGGGTGCGTGCACAAGTGCGACTACTGCACCCAGAGCTACTTCGTCAGCTACATGCTCGACCTGGAGGACTTCGTCGTCGACCTGGAGACCCACTTCGGAGAGCGTCCACATCAAAAGGTCTACCGCTACGACCTGAAGAGCGACGCCATCTGCTTCGAGCCAGAATACGGCGCCTCCGAACTCCTCGGCGCATGCTTCAGCCGCAACGACCGCTACCTCCTGGTCTATACCAAGAGCAACAACGTCGAGCATCTTCTCGACCTCCCCTACAAGCAGCACATGCCCTGCTACTGGACCCTGGCGACCGACACCCAGAGCATCTCTATCGAACGCGACACCCCCACCCTCGACGAGCGCCTGGCCGCCATGCGCCAGTGCGCCGACGCCGGCTACGTGGTGCGCGCCGGTTTCTCCCCCATCATCCCACACCTCGACTGGCGCCGGGAAGCTACCGTTGCCCTGGAAAAGCTCTTCGCCGCTGTCAAACCGGACACCGTCCGCCTCTGGGTCGTCTCCATGATGCTGGCCTCCGAAGCAGAGCAGATCTTCGGCGCCGAGAATCTGGATCCGGAATTTCTCCAGCTCATGCGCCAGTCCGCCCTCGAAATGGACGGCAAACACAGCGGCCCTTTCCCACCGCAGGTCCGCGCCGAGATCTACGCCCACTATATCGACGAGATCAAGCGAATCAGTCCCGGCACCCCGGTCAACCTCTGCACCGAGGAACGCCAAATATGGGACATGCTGACCGACCCTCTGGAGATGTCGCCCGACCACCTGTTCTGCAGTTGCGGCCAGTTCAGCGTGCCCGAACCCGTGTAAGAGTCGAAACGGAAATTCCCCTCGAAAATCGAAGGCATACAAGTCCGGCCGCAGTCGGCGCAGTCACTCGCAGGCCCGAGGGAGATCTGCATATAGTGAGGTTCTCAGAAGGAGAGAGATCGTGAAAAAACTGGACGTAGCCGTAGCCGGAACCGGCGGCCGGGGTCGCTACCTTGCCCGCGCCTTCGCCAACCATCCCGCCACCAACCTGGTCGCCGTCTGCGACGTCAGTGAGGTCGCCCTGCAGTTCGCCCGCGACGAATTCGGCGACAGTATTTCCTATTACGCCGACCAGGAAGAGATGTGCGACTCGACCGATTTCCAGATCGGCGTGGTCGCCTCGTGGGACCCGGCGCACCGCGACAACGCCGTCTCCTTCCTCCGCCGCGACAAGCACGTGTATCTGGAAAAGCCGATGGCCCAGACCATCCCCGATTGCGACGACATCTTGCGCGCCTGGGAAGCTTCTACCGGCAGCCTGATGGTCGGCCTGGAGCTGCGCTACTGCACTTTGTGTCAGGAGATAAGGCGCTTGCTGGACGCCGACGAGATCGGCGATGTAAAGCTGGGCATGGCCGTGGACAATGTCTCGGTCGGCGGCCAGTACTACTACCACAACAATCGCCGCCGTAAGGACTTCATCAAGAGCCTGATGATCGAGAAGGGGACCCACACCCTCGACCTGATGAATTGGTTTATCGGCTCGGATCCGACTCGCGTCTTCGGCGAGGGCGGCCTGGATGTCTTCGGCGGGGAAGAATCAGATGAGAAACGCTGCCGCGACTGCGACGAGAAGGAGGCCTGCCCCTACTTCATCGACACCTCCGGCTTTGTCATGGACTACGGCGAGGCGCTGAAAAAGTCCAGGGACGGTTGCGTGTACGCCCGCGAAATCGACGTCGACGACAACTCGATCGTCACCGTCCGCTATGCCAACGGCGCCAAGATGACCTACACCGAATGCCACTTCACCCCCGACTACAACCGCCACTTCACCCTTATCGGCACGCGGGGACGGCTCTACGGCTTCTACAACAACGAGCAGGAGTTCCTCATTCGCATCCAGAAGCGGCACGAAACCAAGGTCGACGAATACCATCCCCCCCGCAGTTCCGGCGGTCACGGAGGGGGTGACCCTCGCATCCTGGAAGAATTCATCAACATGGCCGTCCGCGGAGAGCACAACTGCACCGGCGCCCTCGATGCCCGCAACAGCGCCGCCATCGCCATCGCCGCCGCCGACTCCTGCGAGACCGGCCTGCCGGTCGAAATCCCCCGGTTCGGGTTCACCGACGCCGTTTGATCTTCCGGCGACCCCGCCAATGCTGAAAAGATGGAGGCCGATCCAGCGATACGCATCATGATCGGCGCGGAATGCGATGTATCATGGATGCGATTGTTGGCGATCGTGCCTCAACTCCCCGTTATTTCCGCTGAAAGTTCTGATCCAGCCACTTCAACATCCCACTCCCATGCAAGGGGGAATCGTGATTGCCTCCCTCGATCTCCACATAGGTCATGTTCGAGGCGCTTGACAGGCGTTGCCGGAGTCTTCGGGACTGTTCCACGGGTATGGTGGCATCCCCCGTGGCGTGTGCGAGCAGCAATGGCATAGTTAGCCGATCTGCATGCCGAATGGCACAATGCCCTGCATACCTTTTCGGGACTTGGTCAGGGCTACCACCATAGGCCGACTCGATCGCAGCGCGAATCTCGTCGCGCACGCCACCCGGATAGCTACGACACCATTCGTGGTAAGACGCAATATCGGTCACGGGGCACAAGGCAACAAGCAGGGCAACATCCTCGGGATGGGCCGTCGCATACATGAGGTTACCGGTGCCGCCCATCGACCCGGACACGAAGTAGAACGTTCTACCGCCGTATTCTCTCCGAGTGACATCCAGGAGAAGATGCAAATCCACCACCGCCTCGGGACACATCCAGGCATTCCCCCTGAGGTTAGGTGATAAGACGCCAAATCCAAGTCTAAGGTAATGTGAGAGCCACAGATCGCGTATGTCGGCGCGCGTGTAGATTTGATCACCGGAAGAGCCATGCCCATGCAGGTGGACCACCCATGTGCTGCCCTTATCAGGCCGACGCGCCAGTGCCCAGTCTTTCATTCCGTCCTGGTCGCTCTTGTAGGAGAGCTTCTCGACACCCGAAGGGGCATCTGGATAATCCCAGGCTTCAGTCACGATTTTCATTGTACAGTGTTTCCTGCGTGCACCAACATGGGGATGGCCTGCGGGGGGAAGCAGCGCCCAGGTAGAAGCGCCGATCCAACCCGGCAAAGCGTGGAGAAGCGAGAGCGGAACCACCGTGGAGGGCCGTCTGGTCCACCCCACGTTATCGCTCTGCTCATGATCTCTTTCCCATTGAGGGCTACTCCCTCATCAAGACACAGCATGGATGAACCCGGTCTCTCATTACCGCCGGCAATGGTTTGTACTGCAGTGGATACTTGACCACTCACGCTGGCCTGAATCACCCGCCATAGCTCAGAAAAGCCTCGAGAATGGCGACCACGTTTACCCGAGGCGTTCCCGGAGTCAGTTCGGCCATCAGTCGGGTGGTTCCCGAAGAAACTACAATATCGATCTCTTCCCGAAGCGACTCGGGTGTTCCTTCCAGGGCTGCGACCGTCTTGACGTTGTACCAGAAAGGGATACCCCGCGGGTCCAGTTCCTCCTGCAGATCGGCGAGTTCCAGATACTGATCCTGACCGGGGTCGAAAGAGTCGATCTTCAGTTCGGAGAGGAACTTCAGATGGTCCCGGCGCAGCAGTTCGCTGTGCAGAGAGCGGTGTTCCACGCCCAGCGCTTCGTAGATCCGACGATGGTAGGGCTGGACGAATTCCGCGTACGCGGCTGGAGAGAAGAGCCCGGAAAAATCATCGGCGATCCCAATACTCTGACCACAGAGCTGCCCGAGGAATTTCCTCACCTCCGTGAAAAAGCGGATGTAGCTCTCAGTACAGATATCGAGCAGCGCGTGCGCCGCAGACGGATCTTCGTAAACGTCAATAAAAAACTCCTGCCCGCGAACCAGTTTGGCCGTGGTGACCGGTCCCTCCAGGCCGACGCCCATACTCACCGGACTGCCGTGGATGGCGCACATCTCCTCCCGGATCCGCACGTAGCGCGCCATCACCTCCGTCTCCAGATAGCGCGCCGGAATCTCGATTCGACCGACATCCCCCCGATTCGGCGCCCCGTCCTCGGTCAGCATGGGAACCAGGTCGTCGTTGATCACCAGTGTAGAACCAAGAGCGGCGGCCTGTGCATAAGCTGGCACCGCCACGTGCGGGTCGGCCCCGACGATCGGGTAGCCGAAGGTCTGGTTGAAGATCTCGGCCCCTCGCACCTGGGTGTCGTACATAACCCGGGCGTCGGTGAAATACTGTCCCAGCCGCGTGCCGGCATACTCCGCCAGCACCTCGTCGGGCAGGGCGATGCGCCATTCGATGGCCATATCGGATTCTCCGTTATTTCGTGCCGATGCTCCCACGATAAAAGCGGAGGTATCGGTTAACATCCCAAACCGTGCTGGAGTCTGGACAACGGAGGCAAGCCCTGTGCCAGTCCTTCGGCGCGTTCTCTTACCGTATCGATATCCCCCTCCTCCGGAGCTTTCGAGTCTGCCCAGCGGATGACCCCGTGGTTGAAGGGTAGGGAGGTAGCCCATCGCTCACCTGAATACAGCTCCAGGAATTCGGGGATCTAACCCATCCCCCCTCCGGCCAGTTCCAGACAGTACTGCGTCAGATGATACCCCAGTTCCCCGTTGACATCACACTCGAGAATCGTCGAAGCATCGGGCAGATTCCAGTCTCCTCCGGCTTGCTGCAGCGACATAATTTCAGCTGCCGCCTGCCGCACACTCTGTCGGTACTGCTCTTCCCCGGTCAGGCGATAGAGGGTCGACGCCGCCCACCCGGTCTTGCAGCAGCCGATCCCCCGGTAGACCTGATCTCCACAAGCCGCATTGATGACCAGATAACCCCGCGCACCTGCCAAAAAGCGCTCCTCACCCGTCACCGCGAACAGCCGGGCCAGGAAGACCGCAGACATCCCCAGATACACGTACGCCTGACCCGGCTGATCCAGATGTATGCGCTGCAGCCGCTCTGGAATCTCCAAATCGGTCAGCAATTCCCCCTCCCCGTCGATATACAGATAGAACGGATCTCCCGCTCCCTCCTGCATCTCCAGCACCTGCAGCAGACACTCTCCCGCCCGCTTCGCCTCCTCCACCTCCTCCCAGGCCAGCAACGCATTGCCGCAGCCCGCGATAGTGACGATATCCTGTCTCTCATCGGCGTGCTGCCCGGATCGCCCGGTCAGGAACCCCTCCGTCCTCTCCACTCGACGACTCCGCAGACAGTCCAGCCCGACCTGCCCTACCTCCTTCCGCTCCAGCACGCGCGCAGCCACTATTGGCCAGGTATTGGTGTAGGAATCGGCGATCATCCCGTAGATCGGGTCCACACTCTTCTCCTCCCCGGTGCGAAAGTCCCCATCCGCGGTCATGAAATCCGCGACTATCACGTGAAACAGCTGCTCCGCCAGATCCACGCGCCCCAACGACCAGAGGAACAGCGGCCACTTGTAATACGAACCCAGATCGTGCAGATCTCCCCGCAGACGTCCTTTCTCATCCAGCCGTGGCTCCAGCCAATCGACCACGCGCGCAGCGGCGTGCAGCCACTGCATCGCCGGAGAATCGAAATTCAACACAGCCATAATCTCTCCTCACTGGAGTTTGGTTATCTCCCATGTCGGTGCAGGGAAGAAACTGCAAATAGACGTCGACGAATCGCCATAACTCCCCGTATGCAGCCCTATTTCACTCCAGCCCCGCCGCATGGCGCCCCGTATCCGGGTCCCCGGCGGCGTAGTACATGCCACTCTCCCGATCGACGTGCAGCATCACCGGAACGGCAATCGGCGATCCCTTCGCCTCCACCTCGTGTCCCCGCCGAGCGAGTTCATCGCGGATCTCCGGACTTACCTTATCGCTGATATTCAGCGATCCCGCCTTTAAAAACGTCTGCTCCCGATTCGGATTCGGGTCGAACGAGTCCTGGTGGTGTGCGGTGGCAAAGCGCGGCGCGATTACCGCTGTTTCGGGCGCCATATCGAACTCGATGAAATCGAGCAGCAGACCCAAAGTCGCCTGATCCTGCAGATCACCGCCGGCGACGCTGATCGCCAGAATCGGGCTGCCGTCCTTGAGCACCATCGTCGGCGTCAGTGTGATCCGCGGGCGCTTCCCCGGCTGTATGCAATTCGGGTGCCCCGGCGTGGTGTTGAGACTGCGCAGCCGGTTGCCGTAGCTGACTCCCGCCTGACCGGCATCTAACCCCTCCAAGGGCACGTTGGCGCTTGGAGTGGCGGAAACCACATTCCCCCAGCGATCGGCAATCACGCAGGTCGTCGTCCCGCCGACCCCGGGCCGGAACAGCCCCGATTCCTTCACCGCCACCATCTCGAGCGGATCGCCCGGACGCGCCTCCAGCGAGGCTTTCTGCATATCGATCAGCGGCCGACGGATCTCCGTATACGCATCCGCAAACAGCTCCTTCAACGGCACGTCCACAAACTCCGGGTCGGCGTAGTACTCGTCCCGATCCGCCATCGCCAGCTTGAGCGCCTCGATCGACGCGTGCACGTAGTCCGCCGACAGATGCCCCATCCCCTTCATATCAAACCCCTCCAGCAGCCGCAGCGTCTGGCAGAGATACGGCCCCTGAGTCCACGTCCCGCACTTGCACACCGTATATCCCCGATAGTCCACCGTCACAGGATCCTCGATCCGGGTGGAGTGCGCCGCCAGATCCTCCCTGCGGATAAATCCCCCCATCCGGATATAAAACGCCTCGAGATCCTCTGCAATGTCGTTGCGCGACGGATGTCGCCCATAAAACCGATCACACGCCGCCTGCAACTTCTCCTCGCGACTCCCGGAGCTGATCTGCTCCTCCTCCACCATCCGCCGCAGCGTCACCGCCAGTCGCGGATGCCACTCCTCCTTACCTGCATCCAGAAGACCCAGCGTCGGCTCGACGATCTCCCCAAAACCCAGGGTCCCATACCGCTGCAGCGTGGTGATGCACAGATCCACGACCGACGGCACCGGCGCCATCTTGATATCCTTCCCCCCCGGAATCCCGTTCTCCATATACCAATCGATCGCCGCCTGCGAGAGAGGCGCCCGTCCCTGCCCGCTGAGCGACTTCACCTCCTCCTTTTTCGCGTCGAAAATCAGCAGAGGCACCTCCCCCCCAATCGAACAGGCCCCGTGATCCGTGACGTTGAGCGCCAGAATGGTAGCCGCCGCCGCATCCGCCGCATTCCCCCCCAGTTCCAGAATCTCGATCCCCGCCGCAACCGCTCCTGCTCCTCCTGCTGCTACGACTCCGGTCTTACTGACAGCTCTCCAACCTATCTGCTGAGCATCCATCTCTTTACCATCCTTCTCATTCCGAGTGCGTAAAACCAATTTTCCAGAAAAACCCTCACCGATACGACCTCAATGCTGCAGCATGGTTGTCAATCCTCCGTCGATGACGATATCCGCTCCATCGATGAATCCCCCCATATCGCTGCACGCGAAAGCGACGAAATTGCCGATATCCTCGGGCGTCCCGATCCTCCCTGCCGGGTGCATATTGTTCACCCGCTCGACGGTCGCCTCTGGATCCGGCATCGAAGCAATCCACGCCTCCACCATCGCCGTATTGATGAAACCCGGACTGATGCTGATGGCGCGAATCCCGCTGCGCCCCAGGTCCTGGGCCAGGCTCCGGGTCAGCGCCACCACCCCTCCCTTTGCCGCCGCGTACGCCCCCAGATCCGGAATGGTCGCCTGCGCGTGCACGCTGGCGATATTGACGATTACCGCATGCTCCGATCTCTTCAGCATCGGTAGCGCCGCCTTTATCATCAGAAAGATCCCCTTCAAATCGACATCGTGCGTCCGGTCCCACTGCTCCACCGTCGTATCCTCGATGCTGCCAAAATACTCGAGCCCGGCGTTGTTGACGAGAATGTCCAGACCGCCGAACTCCGCTTCGACCCGCTCCATCATAGCGCCAATGGCTTCGTGGTCGGCAACATCCGCGTGCACGAACAGACTCCGGCGGCCGACCTCGGCAACCGCCCTGGCAGTCGCCACTCCCTTCTCATCGTCGATATCGCAGACCACGACATCTGCTCCGGCGCGCGCCAGCACCAGCCCGATCCCCTCGCCGATCCCCATGGCGGCGCCCGTCACCAGCGCGACCCTGTTCTGCAGAGAAATTTCCACAATCAAATCCTCCGTGTGCGCGTTGAATTTCCCTCTGGAAATATGCCAGTGGGAAATCGGCCCGACGAATCTTCTCCGATATTCGCCTAAAGCTAGACGGCTTTAAGAACGTGTCAACTGGAGAAAAAGAGATGGGATGGGAGAAAAAAGCAGAGATCTTACCTGAAGAGTGTGCGGTTGAGATGCCCTAACAGCTCGTGGATGGGGTTGTCCAACTCTAAAAAACTTTGGACCATAAAGATGAAAAGTGTCTAAGGAGATTCCCCTATCAGGGACCTAGCGAGCTCGAGATTTCTGCGGATCGGGTCGCTTTCGGAAATCGCGAGAGAGCGCTCGAAGAGCTGCAGAGCCTCTGAGTAACGGCGCTGTCGCATGCGGGTCACGCCCAGAGTATTTAGCGCATCCACGTGATGCGGGTCGAGGGTCAGGACACGCTGAAACATGGCGGCCGCCTTCTCAAAATAGGCGATCCGCAGGTAGCGGATCCCTGCGAGGTAGGCATCGTCGGGGTCGTCGAGGTCTGCGCCGTCACCCAGGGCGATCCGGTCGACGCGCCGGTCTAAGAATTCGAGATCCTCGCGCAGAAGGCTGTCGAAGGATGACGCGGCGGGTAGCGTCACCTCCCGGGCAGGCAAATTCGCGGGCTTGTAAACCTGGAGCCATTTCTGCACATCGACCACGTCGATCATGCCCTGTGGTCCGAGCCTGCGGTACTCAGCGACGCCGTTCCGCCAGGCATCGGCAAAGGGATGGCCGACCAGGGTCGTCTCGACGGGAATCCACACCCGCCCCTCCCAGCGCACGTACTCCGTATCCCCGACGAACCAATCCTCAGCATCGTCCGGATGGATACCGGTGTCGAACATCAGATAGATATGGCCCTTGCCCGGTTCGTTGGCCTCGAGCAGAGCCGTATCGATGCCGAGGTTCTCCAGAAGCGAGGCATAGAGGGCCGTCAGGTCGTCGCAATCGCCCACCGCGGTGTCGGCCGAATCGGTCTTCGCCAGCAACTCGCTGGGGTACTGCACGGTATCGAACACTGTACGATTATCGGCGATGCTGGCGAAAGGCGTCCTGCGATCGACCTGATAGCGGATGCGATACCCCCCCAGAGCATCGAACAGCAGGACTGCTTTGCCGATGTTGGACCGGTTGAATTTCTCGGCCAGCAAGGCGTCGTACTTCTGCAGCAGCCCCCTCGCAAAACCCTCCACGGCGGGATCGGCGGGAGTGACAAAGGCGGCTATCATCCCTGGAACAGACCAGCTGAGCTTGCCTCTGCCGGCGACATACACCCTGTCCAGGCGTTGTCCCTCGTCCTTCGGCTCGCGATCTCGCGTGTAGCTGATCGCGAGCGTGGGCTGGACGAAGCCGTCGAAGTTGGCCTCGGGCCTGTGGAACAGTTCCTCGTCGAAAGTCACCTGAAAGGAGTAATGCCGCGTGCTCTGCGGGGAAAGCACGACTTCTTCCGTGTGAGGTGCCGACATCATCCCGGGGATGAACAGGCTGACCGTGGTGCGGATCGGCTCCTGATCCCTGTTGCTCAAGACCACGTCGAAGAAGTCATTCTCCTGGTAGTGCCGGTACAGCGAGCGGAACACGGGATTCGGACGGATGCCGGCCTCCCCGATGACGACGACGCTCGGATTGTAGGACGCAGTGGCCGACAGGAAGTGGGTCGGCTCCAGGATCGGATGCCGTTCGAAGGCGTAGTCCAGCTCGAAGGAGCGATATCTGACGCCGACACCGACGGCCAGGGTCGTGGCGTCGCCGAGGTCCCCGGGACGATCGAAACCACTCTGGACTCCAAGGCGGATCGCATAACGTCCGGCGATCCAGTACTCGCCTCCAAGATGTAGGCGGTCGCCGATGTCAGCCGCCAGGGTCAACCCTTCCACAGGGCGATATCCAAGCCCAAGCCGCAGCCGGGTCGTCGGGGATGGCTCTCGAAGACCACTGTCGTGTTCGATGCCGCTGCTGCCGATGTCCCTAACCATCATGCCGAGCCGCAGATTGTTCGGCAACGACGCCAGGAGGCCGAGATCGGCACCCCACGCGGCGGCCGCCATCACGGATCGACCGTCGAGGTCGATGCTCTGCGACTCCCGCCTGCCCTTCAGGCCCACTGCCGCGGACCGGAGGTATGTGGGGAGACGTTTCGCGCTGGCGCGAAAGGCATAGGCGAAACCGAAGCGGTGCAGTTGATAGTCGAGTTCGCCATCGCCAAAGGCGCTGCGGAACCATTCCACGCCGAGAGCATGATCCTCCCTCAAGGGCAGTACATAACTCAAGTAGGATTCGTCGCGTCCCATCCCGAACCGATCGGCGTACCCGACGCCCACCTCCTGACGCTGCAGAAAAGCGATACCGGCGGGGTTCCAGCTGACGGTGCTCACATCGCTGGCGATCGCCGTGGTCGCCGACCCCATTCCGATGGCGCGGGCCCCAACGGAGATATCGTCGCCGATGTCGGCCCCCGCAGCCGCGGAGAGCGCCAGAGACAGAAGGGTGATTCGATGGCTAATCCAGTGCATCACTTGGCCTTTAGGGTCTTCTGCACAGTCACGGTGGCTCCGGCCAGTAGTCGGACGAAGTAGAGTCCAGACGACACCTCGACGGCATCGTCGTCCGTCCCGTCCCACACCACCCGATAAAGGCCGGCTTCTCTTACGCCATCCACCAGGGTTCTGATCCGCTGGCCGTATGCGTTGTAGATCAGCAGTCGAACGCGTCCGGCGGCGGCGACGTGGAACGGGACCACGGTCGATGGATTGAAGGGATTTGGGAAACTCTCCTCCATCCGCGCTTCTCCCGTCACGACACCTACCGCTTCGCTGATCGTGCGCCCCCCCGATTCGACAGCGATCGTATAGAGGCCACTGTCGACGATGTCGCCATCCGCGTCGCGACCGTCCCAGAGCATGGCATGATTTCCGGAACCGAGACGGCGATCGAGCAGCACCAGCTGGATGTCGCCTTCCCAATCGAGAATCCGCACGACGGCATGCACGGCCTCACCCACCTCGAAGGAGATCGTCGTCTGTCCGCGGATCTCTTCGGCCCTGGGGTCGAACACCCGCGGTTGCGCCGTGAGGCGACGCACCGGTCCCTGACCCGTGGTCTCGGATGTGTCCTCGAACAGGGCCACCCGGCCGAGTTCGCGCAGGGCGACGCGGAGATGGCCGCTTTCCAAATCGACCGTCCCACCGAGTCGCTGCCAGCCCTCTTCCTCGGAGGGGGAGGTGTAGAGAACGAGCGGTGTCCCCGCATCGACGGCCTCGCGCTCCGCGGCATCCAGGGTTAGGGTCAGGGAGACCGGTTTCTCCAGCGCCGTTTCCGCCGGATCGATGGCGTAGGCACGGCCAGTGAATCGCAGGAACTCGTTCTCGGTCATGTTCACCTGTGACACCGTCAACGGCGTTACCGTCAACTGCAACGTGCCGTCGATCGCATTCGGCGGCACGTAGAGCGCCACCGTGTTGTCGGCATCGATCAGGTAGCCTCCGTTGGCGCGATCGACCTGACCGATGGCCGCCACGATCCTCACACCAATCGAATAGTCGCTCGTGTGCCCGAGCGCATCGACGGCGGACAACCGCAAAACAAAGTCGCCGTGAAGACCCGTTGTGTTCCAGGTGGCGAGATGACCCACCTGTACCGGTTGGGTAGCCCCGACGAGTACCGGCTGCCACGCCTCGACAACATCGACAGAGGTCCCGGGGGCGAACTCCAGCGAGTACGAAGCCAGATCGGCTGTCGGCGAGTTGTCGAAGGCGGCGCCGGTGACAACGACGTCGCCGCTGGGGACCAGTCCACTCGACGGCTCGATGATCAGCACTGTCGGCGGCGTGACGTCGACGGTGAAAGTCGCCGTAGCCGGCGTTAGATCGATCTTGCCGTACCGGTCACGGGATCGGAGATGAAAGGTCCACTCGCCACTCTTCAAGGACACCTCGTAACCGTTGGCAAGCTCGAACGGCGACCAGTCCTCCTCGTCTGGCGCTGCCCCTGCGCGAGTGAGGGCATACGAGACGGGGGCCGACCGTTTCGAACCCAGTTCGAAGCCGACCGCCTCAAAGTAGAAGTTGGTTCCGCCGAAGGGGGAATCGGGAGGTCGGGGCAGCGTCGTTTGGACCAGCGCATGTTCAGGAAGGATCAGCTGAGCCGGGCCGCCATCCGTGATGATCCACAGCGAGCCGTCCGGGTGTTCAGTCATGGACCAGACCTGTGTGCCGCCGATGTCATCCGCCGCGGTGAAACTCTCCCAGATCGTGCCGTCGAAGCGGCTGACGCCACCCACCGCTGACGCCCACAGAACCCTGTCCGATGTCTCCACCACGGTCGAGACGATGTTACCAGCCAGCCCGTCTGCCACCGTGAAGTGTCGCCATCCTCCTTCGCGGTACCGGTCCAATCCGGTCGTAGATCCCGTTACCCAGACGCTTCCGTCCGATTGTGCCGTGATCCCCACCGAGGCCAAATCCAGGAGCGTACCGCTGAGCGGGAAGTGCTCCCATCCTTCCCCGTCAAACCGGGAGACGCCCGAGTCCCCAGAGAGGACCGCCCAGGGGAACCTGTCCTGCGCCGCCACGAGTTCGACGACGCCGTTGCCACCGAGAGCATCTCGCCCGAAGCTCTCCCAGACCGCGCCGTCGAAGCGGCTGACCCCTTGCCTGCTTCCCACCCAGATCGTCCCATCAGTTGTCTCTAACAATGCGGTCACGGAGGTGTCCATCAGCGCACCTTGCCAGGTCATGCCGTCGAAGCTGGCGACACCGCTGCTGGTCCCAATCCAGAGGGTTCCATCAGAAGCCCGCAACAACCGGGTCACATGATCGGAGCGGGTCGGAATCCCGGTCTCGCGCGTGTAGGGCTGCCACGCGGAGCCATCGAAGCGCATGAGCCCCATCGGCGTTCCGAGCCACAGCGAGCCGTCGTCATCCTCCAGGGCGACGTTCACCCTGTGCGACAGGAGTCCATCGCTCTGCGAAAAGGTCTCCCAGAGGCCACCGACGTAGCGGCTGAGGCCGTCACTCGTAGAGGCCCAGATGGCACCATCGGAGGTAGCGAGTGTTGCATAAACGGCGCTGCCGATGTGCACGTCAGCCTCCGGGAATTTCTCCCAGTCGCGGCCGTTGTACCGGGCGACCTGACCCTTACCGACAAGCCAGACCGCCCCATCCGCTGCTACAAAGAGGTGGGGGGCATCGTCAGCGTTCGTGGTCGGTGGTAAATCCAGTTCGGGAAACGCCCGCCACCCACCCACGAACTGACTAACCCCTGTTTCAGTGCCCACCCAAATGGTGCCATCTGCCGCCTCGGTAATCGACAGCCCATAGAGTCCCGCCAGACCATCCGCTCGGGTAAACGAGGTCCAGTTACCGCCGTCGTAGCGACTGACCCCCCCCTTGCCGTCCAGCGGCGCATCGTCTCCGGCAAGACACACCCAGACCGAACCGTCGGAGGCCGTCAGGAACCCGTGAGGCGAGTCAGAGGGCATGAGCGTGCCGGCCAGGCCGTCTGCTGAGGTGAATGTTTGCCAGTCACTCCCATCATAGCGCACGACGCCGGATTCCGTACCTGCCCAGATCGAGCCATCAACGGACTCGACCATCGGCACCAGGCCGTTCGCGCGAAAGCCCTCGTCGAAGCGTACCCAGAGACCGTCACGGTAACGCACGAAGTGAAGGCCAGAGCCATCGAAGGCTGCCACCCACACCGAGCCATCCGAGGTCTGCAGCAAGCCACGCACGCTGGGCACCTCGGAGGTACTGACGGCGGTCCACTCCCCATCAATGAAGCGTGATAAGCCCGTAGTCGTGCCAGCCCAGATGACGCCATCCCGAGTTGCCAGCAAGCTGGTCACCTTTCCTCCGCCCAATGCGTATGCGTCCCGACTCGAGAAATCCCGCCACTGCAGACCATCGAAGCGGCTGACACCTGTATCCCGCCCAACCCAGATCGATCCATCCGCCCCTTCGACGAGAAACCAGGCCGGCCCAAGCGGGTTTCCCGACTCGGACTGCGTGAGCCAGCGGTCGTTGCGATACTGGCTGATGCCACCGTTTAAGAAAGCGACCCAGATCGATCCATCAGAAGCCCGAAGCAGCCCCACCACCTGGACGCCGGCTAGCCCGTTTGTGAATCCCTGCCATCCAGTGCTGTCGTAGCGACTCACCCCCTCATCGAGGGTGCTGATCCACACTTCGCCATTCTCGGTAGCGAGAATGTGTGTCACTATACTGCCCGCGATCCCGTCCTGTGAGGTGAAGTTGATCCACTGGTCGGCGGGCAGTCTGCCGGGCAAGAGCAACAGGGCCAGCAGCGCCATGGGAAGACGCACGTACCGCGCAGCCCAGGTCGATCTCCCCTGTGTTGCACCGCAGGCGCCTACCACCCGGCTCACCTCACCCTGCCGTGCCCGCTTCCGGCACAGGCTGAGATGAGGATAAAAACTCTGGTCTTCATGATGAGCGATTTTCCTTTGAGGATTGGGGACAACGTGTGCCGTGATCCCGATTGAACTCCGAAACACCGGCAAGTCATCTGTGCCTTCAGGGCACCCTCATCCCCTGTTATGGGTGCTGTCCCTCACTTCGCCGGCATTATGTCCCCTGCGTGGTTGTAGCCCAGATGTGTATAGCCAACGACCGTCGCGAGGCCAGTCTCCGTATCGATCCGCATCACCGGCGTGTCTACTTCCTCACAGTTGCTGAATCCCCGAATGGCCGTGGCCCAGAGAACGTCGTGCTCGTCGAAGGCTAGCGACATGACTTCCATGTAAGGCCAATCTTCCGGACAGACGCCGGGGACGTTGTCCTGCGGTACGCCAACGATGTCCGTCACAAACGTCGACGCTCCTGTCTGCGTATCGAGGGTATACAATTTGTTCCCAAAGGTTGACCAGAGCCGACCCTGCGAATCGAACTCGAGATCCATCCACTCTGTGTGCCCCGTGTCACCGATGCGCGTGGCCTCCCCAGTGTTCTTGTCGAGTGTGTAGAGATAGGAATCGCCGAAGACAATGGGGGGCTCGCCGCCGGTCGCCGGATCACCTACGGTGAACCCGGTCGAGTAGATATTGCCACCTTTATCCATCTCCGGGCCGGCAAAGTTCATCGGGTAGGGGTCGCCGATGTAGGTCAACTCCCCTGTCAGCCTATTAACCCTGGCTAAACGGGAGCTGGAGTGCTCGCGCACGCCGTCGAACCAATTCACGGTTGTGTACATGGTGCCATCGACATCGAAAGCCACTCCGTACGGCGTGACGAACGCGTCTGCGTAGCCGTCGTTCGGATCAATCTGGAAGGTAGCGATCGGTGTACCGACCCCTGTCCGAATATCGATGGTACTCAGCTTGGCGATCCATTCGTCCTCTGGGGCCCAGGTTACCGTGTAGAAGACAGGCTGACGGTCACCAGAGGTCCTTCCACTGAGCGCGCTCCCATCTGCAGCGGAGCCTGGCGCGATAGCGGGGCCCCCAGTGCAGTTCCAGAATAAGGGAGCCGTAAGCATCAGGCATGGAAAGAGCAATAGCTTCTTCATCTGGCATCTCCCTTTCGAGGTCATTGCAACACGTCTAAAAATGTTCGGGTGCGTTCAGACTTCTTCTGCCAGTACGACTACGGTCTGATCGTCGACCTGGGTGTGATGGGTTGAGTGGAACTCTGATTTCACTCTCCTTTTTTCATATTTTCACCCAACAACCTCGCCGATCCGCTTCAATCGCCGCATCGATCACTTCCTGTGCCTTCAACCCGTCACGGAAATCGGGGGCGGCCGGCCGATCCTCGAGAATGGCGTCGATAAAAGCGCGGCTGCCCGCCGCTTGCCGGGTAAACACCTGAGTCCACTGTTCCAACGGCGGGCTGCAGGGATCTACCCCTACCAGGAAATCATCCGGAATCGGCAGCACTTCGAGCTGTTCTGCATCGGATCGCGCTCCCCGAAGTTCGCCACCGCCGCCCAGATACAGAACCAGTTCCAGCGTGCCTTCCTCGCCGTGGAGGGTCACTCGCTGTTCCATGAGGCGATCGGCCATGTGCGCGACGGCGCTCACCTGAATGCTTCCCTGGGCACCGCTGACGAACTGCAGGGTCAGCAGAGCGGAGTCGTTCGCCGAATCGGCAATCCCCCCGTCAGAATCCGGACGTTCGACGAAAGCGGCCAGACTGGCGCTCACACTGGCGATCTCGCCGCAGTACCAGCGGGCCAGGTCAATCCTGTGGGTCCCCAGATCTCCCAGGATACCGAGTCCGCGGCGGGGATCCCATTTCCATTGATAGTTTCCTCCCAGACCATAACCCGCCAGGTGATGGAACTGGCCGTGGAAACACCGGCCTAGGTATCCCTCGTCCACCAGTCGCTTCAAATACCGGTATTCTGGTATCCAACGGCTGGTGAAGTGGATCATGTGCTTGACGCCCACGGTTTCGGCCCTCTCGCACATTTCTCTGGCGTGCCCTGCGTTGAGAGCCATCGGTTTTTCTCCGAGCACGTGCAGCCCAGCATCCAGGGCGGCCATGGTGACCGGATAGTGCAGATCATCGGGTGTCGCCACCACCAGGGCCTGCACTCCCCCCTTTTCGATCAGTTCGCGATAGTCGGTGAAGACGTGCGGGATGGCGTACTTCTGGGCCATCTCTTCCCCCCGTTCGCGATTGCGGCCGCAGATGGCGACCGTTTCGGCCCGGGGATGGCTCTGCAGACTGGGCAGGTACATCATATCCGCCCACCAACTCGTACCGACGATACCCACGCGCACTGGTTCAGACATTAGCCGTCTCCTTCAGTCTACTATCGCTTGGTATACCAACGCGTAGAAATTGAAACGCGCCAGCGTTTAGGTGATCGAATGCAAGGCGTTGTTAGGCCCGTATCCTCATGTTTTCGATTCGCATTCAGACATGAAGGCCGTTAGCTTTTCGGCGACTAACTTCGGTGCGGCATTCGGCACCCCGTGATCCTGACCCTCAAGGGTGACCAATTTCGAGTTGATCAACCGACTCCCAAGAAGAGGACAAATGTTCCGAAGTACAGAGGGACTTTGATTCCCCTCAATTATTAATACCGGTTGAGTCACTTGATGCAGTTCCACCTCAGATGGGCACCAGGTTATGACCACCGGTTGATCATAGCCAAAGCAACGCATTATCTCCAAGTCTTCTTCTGTTCGAGGTGGATCGCTTGACTGCTGCAGAGTCCCGAAAATCGCCTCGCAGAACTCACCCCACCCCTTCTCCACTTCTCCTTGTTGAAATAGAGGCATTGCCACGTTTTGCATACGTTCTACCTCCGGTGGTTTCTTCTCCGGTGGGTAGATGGCATACAACGCCGGCTCCACCAATATGATCCCCTTGACTCGATCTGGACAGGACAATGCATAGGCTAACGCGAAGTTGCCTCCCGACGACCAACCGAAAATCCATACAGGCGCAGAAGTGACACTATTGTGTATGGCCTCTATTGCAGTTACTTGCTCTTCCACGGTCGTATTTCGATCAAGGTGGGTTGATTTTCTAAAGCCCAATCGATCAAAGGAGATGCAGCTATATTTTGGTGACAACACTTCAACTAACGGTTCAAAGTATACAGGCCAACCACCATGCACGAGCAGCAATTCCGGTCCGATACCCTTGGTGCGGTAATAGACCTCTCTATCATCAGGTGTGTGCGTTATCATTTCGTCCTCCTGAGCTCAATTATCCAATGTCAATCTCCCTGAGCTTCAGCTGGTATAGGATCCCTCACTCAACAATCGCCTGATACGCAAGATTCCGCAGTGTGAATTGGTCAAAATAAGACAGCGTCTGAGCCATTATCAGACCAATCAGTTCCTTTTGTGGATCAACCCAAAAAGTTGTACCGCCGATCCCAAGCCATTGGAATGTGCCATTAGACCATAACATCTCCGCTTGAGCCGCATCTACAACCACACCGAGTCCAAAACCATAGCCCATCCCAGGCCATGGATTCTCAAAATGGATGGGAATTAATGCCTCAGGTAGCTGGTTCGTAGTCATCATCTGAACACTCTCGCGACTCAACAAACGAACCCCCTCCCATTCACCCTCGTTGAGGAGCATCTGGGCGAAACGCAGATAATCCGCCACGGTGGAAACGAGACCTGTGCCTCCGGCAGGATGTTTGTCCGGTCTTAACAGTGGACTCGTCGCCGGGGCGTCCAGAAGACGGAACCCGTCTTCTTCCGGGGCGCTGTACAGGGCCCCGAAACGGTCCCATTTCCCCTCGGGCACGAAGAAGCCTGTATCGTCCATACCCAGCGGCCTGAATATCTTTTCTTCCAGAAACGTATCGAATGGCATGTCCGAGATGACGCTGACCAGGTAGGCAATGACATCATGCGCCACGCTGTAGCGCCAATCACGGCTTGGTTGATGCGCAAGGGGTAGCTTGGCGATATCTTGAACCATGTCCTGAAGCGATAGTTGCAATTGCCAGGTCGAATCCCACATTCCTACGGCACGATACATGTCCTCGACAGGTGAGTTCTCTGCATCAACACCATACGCAAGACCTGCCGTGTGCGTCAGCAGGTGCCATATGGTCATCTCACGTTCCAGGTCAACGAGTTCCGTTCCTTTATCAGAATTACCTACAAGGACTCGCATCTGCTTGAATTCTGGAATGAATTTGGAGACGGGATCATCCAGGCGAACACGCCCTTCCTCCAGGAGCATCAAAAAGGCAGCACACGTGATCGGCTTCGTCATCGAGTAGATGCGGAATATAGTGTCGGATTGCATAGGCTTGTTCGCTTCGGCGTCCCTCATTCCATAGCATTCGAAGTGGGCTACCTTGCCCTGTCGCGCTATTAGAGTGATCAAGCCCGCGAGCTTTTCCTGGTCCACATAGCTTTGCGCGACTGTACGTAAATCCTCCAGTCCCGTGGATGACAATCCTACTTCCTCAGGTGTGACTGGCGTCGGCATAGTTCCTCCTCGTTCGGGCCTCTCGACCCCGTGTCCAATCTCAAAATCGACGATTCATCTTTCCACGCTCAAATCGACTCCAGACCAGAACTGCTCAGCAGCGCGCGCAGGTATCCCGAGCCACCGCGCAACACCAGCCGCGACCCCGACCATCCCTGCAAAAGCGCCAGGCCGGCCGCATCGATCGACTTGACCCCGTTCAGGTCCAGCACCAGTCGCCGGGCTTTCCGCAACCGCCGATGACCTTCTTCCGCCAGCACACCCACCCCTTCACCGGTTACCCAGCCTTCGAGTCGGAGAACTATCTCTTCGGGAGTTTGCGTCACTGTGGTTATCCTCAGCATGAGTGATCCTGGCCGGCGGTAGACACCTTCTCAACGTTAGTGCTCAGAATGGCCATCTACTGGCGAATGGTTGTGGAAGGTGCCTTCGGCGTGCATTCGGTTGTGGAGCTTGCGATGGGCACCGGTCAGGACCATGCGCATCCGCTTGTAAGATTTGTCGTTGGGGCGGGTGCCGACGGTATCTATGTAGGCCAGTACACCCTCGATCTGTTCGAGGATGGTCATCGCATCCGCCGCCGCCATAAACGGCGTATCGGCGACGTTGACCATAACGGGCGATGAGTGAGCGGCGATGGTCTCGGCTTTGTCCAGGTAGTCGTCTCGCAGGTAGCTCGCCGCCGTTGGGCGGGCAGCGATGACCTTGGACTTGTCCGGGTAGTCGCCGCGCACGCGGACCGCCAGCCAACTACTCCGATCGAGTTGGGCGGAGAAATGGCCTTGATCTGCGTCCTTCTCGACCTGTCGGCACTCGCGGATTTCGCCGTTGACGACCAATTCGATCCGGCTCATCGGGACGGTCACACTGGCGACGCTCCACGTGACATCGACCGTGCCACCGGCAGCCGACATCTCCAGCCGCGAACCTGCCGGTCGGCCATCGACAGCGAATTCCATAAGTGGGCCATAGGTCACAAAGGTGTTACCTGTGCGCACGGCGTCCATCCAGGCGTCGTACGTGAACGGCTGGTCGTCGGGCAGCTTGGCGTAGGTGCGCACTGTGCCGACCGCCATCCCCGCCGACATCTTGTCTGTGCCGCCGACGGCCGGCAGCATGTAACCGCAGTTGAGGTAGCGGTACCAGTCGCTCAGGCTGTATGGGTCGATTCCACCGTAGAGATCGTCCCAACTGGTCATCTCAATCGCATCGATGTCGCCGTGCACGATCGCTGCAGCGTTTTCAGCTCGGGGATTCGGGAAGTGGGGCAGTACCACCAGCCCGCCCTGAGCTTTGCACTGGCGGGCCCATTCGGTCAGCAGCACGTCGACCGCATCGCCCAGTGCGGATTCACCCGGCCCGCCCGTGGTCATCGGCACGATCGGTCGCCCCTCGTACCCCAGCAGCGAGATGTGGCCCAGCACGAACTGGCGGTTCTCAGTGCCGACCCGGACGAGATGTTCGCCGTCGCCGCCCGTGTCGATCGTGCCGTGCGTGCTCCTTCCGTCGAAGTCGCCCACGTTGGTCATCAACTCACCCCATTGACTGGCCAGCAGGTTGACCACGTTGACACCCTCACCCGCGCCTTCCATCTGCGCGGTGGTCGGCGAGAGAAAATGGACGTGCGTGTCGGCGCTGACCCAGCCTTTGTCCCGCCATGGCAGGACCTTCTCGATCTCCAGCCTGACTTGCCGGGTAGCTTTGCCGATGCGGACGACCTTGCGCACTGGTTTCATCTCGAACCCGCACGAGACCTCGATATAGACGCTGCCGACTGGAAGATCGATCACTGTTTCGCCGGGGATGTACGTGCAATAGTGGGTAGCCCGGTGGAGGTAGTCAGGCGCGTAGTCCTCGAACCACGCGGGGTTTGGAATGCGGTGTCGGTCCAGCGGTGCGAGGTATTCGCCGGCCTGGCCGTGGACGTGCAGCTTGACGGTGACCGGCTTCTTGGTGCCCTTCTCGCTGACGATCAGATCGACGCGTTGTGTCGCCGGCTCGACCACCTTCAGCGACCCGCTCTTGCCGCGTTCTTCGAGTCGCGCTACCGGTATGGTCTTGCCGCCGGACACATGGAATGCCGCATCCTCGTGCGACGTGTATTCGACCAGCACGTGGCGGTCGGAGACCGCAGGCAGCTGGTTGTTGTAGCTCTTGGTCCACGCATCGTTGGGGTATTGCGACTGAAGCTGCGCCGAGATCACCTGGCCCATATCGAGCTGGATCTGCTCGAGTCGCCCCTCCACGTCCAGCGTCGGGTCGAACGTCTGCCCTCGCGGCAGCGTCAGCAGCGCCTTGCGCCGACGTCGCCAGCGCAGCGGCAATGACGCCCCCCTACCGGCGGAGATACCCGACAGCATAATCACCCCGCTCACCGGTTCGAACCGCACCGCCACAATCTCTTTGCGCGGATTGGGGTTGGCCCATGCCCATAGCCAGTTGGCCCATGGTGAGCCGTCGTTGTCCCCCGTTCGTGTCTGGCTGAAGCCCCAGCTGTCGCAGGGCTGTTCGTGGTGCGCGCGACACGAACGCATCTTCTGGTGTAAGATCGACTCGAAGCAGTTCTCCCCCCAGCGACGGGTGAACGTACCGAGCTGATGAAAGCGGCGAATGGGCAGACGCACTTCACTGCCATCGGCGTAGACGATGACGTAGTCGGCAGCGTGCTCGGCCAGTCGTCCCTTGCCGCGCATGGGCGAGATCAGTCCATCCCGGTTGGTGTCGACCGGGCGAATATCGGATGTGTGCATGAATACGAGCCACGGTGCCTTGATGCTGTCCAGTGTGAGCGTAACCCCCTTATCGTGCAACACGACGGGTCGTCCCACCCTGAACGGCAGGCCAACGCAGACACATTGCCCACGGGGCGCGTGCTCCGCAGCGTCAGCCATCGCCGAGGATATGCCGGTCTTAGCCAGCGCAGTCCACGAGGCGTTGCCACGAATTTCAACCGGCGCGAACCGGGTTGTTGCAGGGCCATCTATAGCGCGTGCCATGTGATCCTCCTGAAAGGAGTGCTGACCAGATCGGTGATAATTAGCCCAGGTGTCGGCGGGGAACGAAATGCTCGTCTGACATCTGGACTATACCTTTGCAATCTCTGTACCAATAAAACAGCCACCTCGGGCAGTTGGCCAAGGTGGCTGTTTATAAAACATTTAGAAAAGAGAAATAGTGATTAGAAACGGCGTCGGAAAAACGGCCGAAAGCGCGAATTCTCAACCCTCAATCTGGATTATTTACGCTATGTCATTAATAAACAGAATATTGACCTCTTTAACCATGCGCGTGACATTTCGCGCAAGGCGTGATATTTCACCCCCTCGGCCGCTGGATACCGTGCTTCTTCATCCGGCTGCGCAACGTGCCTTCGGGTATCCCCCACAGAGCGGCCGCTCCTTTCGGACCTCGAATGACCCAGCCAGTGCGCTCCAGTAACTGGAGGATGTATTGCCGTTCGTATTCTTCCGGAAGGATCGGGGCATCCTCCCCCATCTCGGGCACATGCCCTTTCTCCAGGGCCAGATCCTCCACCCGAATCACCGAACCGGGACACACAATCACCCCCCGCTTGATCGCCTGTTCCAGTTCCCGGACGTTTCCCGGCCAGGCGTAGGTCTGCAGGACACTCAGGGCTCCGGATGTCAGTTGGGTCACCTCTTTGTTCAGATGAGCGGCCATCCCCTCCAAAAAATAGTTGGCTAGTAACGGGATATCCTCCCGCCGCTCCCGCAAGGGGGGCAGACGCACGGTGAACCCCTGCAAACGAAAAAAGAGATCCTCGCGGAAACCGCCGTCGGCCACCATCTGCTGCAGATCCCGGTTGGTCGCCGCCACCACCCGTACATCCGCAGTAAGGACCTCGGTGCCGCCCACCCGGGAGAAGGTGCCCTCTTCCAGCACCTGCAGGAGTTTTACCTGGGCTTCGGGAATCAGGTCGCCGATCTCGTCGAGGAAGAGACTGCCCCCGGCGGCCAGTTCCACCTTGCCCAGCTTGCGGCGGGTGGCCCCGGTAAAGGCCCCTCTCTCGTGACCAAATAATTCGGATTCAACCAGCCCGGAAGGCAGCCCGCCGCAGTTGATCTGAAGAAAAAGGCCGGCTTTCCTCCCGCTCATCCCGTGTAGCGCCCGGGCTGCCAACCCCTTTCCGGTGCCTGTCTCTCCCAGAATCAGTACGGTCACCTCGGTGGAAGCGACCTGGGCGAGTTGAGTCTGGACCTGGCGCAGGGGGGCGCTGATGCCGACGAACTCGCTGCCCGGCCCCTGGGCGCTGAGAGCTTCGTTCAGCCCTTCCAGTCTCGGATCAGGTTCTACCACCACCTGAACTTCGGCCACATCTGAGTAGTTCAGATCTCGATCGACGGCTTGGACCTGAAAAATGTAGTCACCCACAGGTAACTGAGGGTATTCAGCCAGGCCTTCATAGGACACCAGCCAGTCTTCGTCATACCCATCCAACCGATACACATAGGCCATTCTATCGGGCCTGGTAATCAGGCTTGCCCCCTGGAATCTGAAAAAGAGCACCTGTTGAGATTCCGGTAAATTGAGCTGGCCTATCGGGCCGTAGTGGCGGTCGGCGATGGTTTCGGTGAGACGGATCTCCGGCACGCTGTCCTGAGATCGATAGCGGGTGATCCCACCTTCGGTAGCGATCCAGAAATCCCCGCGGCGATCCTGGAGAATCTGATGCACCGCGTCGTGAGCCAGGCCGTCGCGCCGGATCAACTGCTGGAAAACCAGACCATCGTAACGCACTATGCCGCCCCCGTACGTGGCGAACCAGAGGTCCCCGTTCCCATCCTGTAGCATGGAGTGGATCTGGTCGTGGCACAGGCCATTGGAGATGAAGGTCTCAAACCTCTTTCCGTCGTAGCGGCTCACGCCGGCTCCGTCTGTCCCAAACCACAGCCTCCCCTCCCGATCTTCGAAAATGAACATCACGCAATTGTGGACCAGGCCATCTTCAACTGTAAAAGAGTTGAAAGTACGGCCGTCATAACGACTCACTCCTCCATCTGTGGCACACCAAAGGTCGCCATGCCGATCCTCCAGCAGGCCGCGCGTCTCATTGTGGGCCAGGCCATCGGCAGTGGTGAAAGTGACCCACCTGGATCCATCATAGCGACTCACGCCCCCATTGGTAGCCACCCACAAGTAACCCTGATGATTCACCAACAGATCGCGCACCTCATTGCTTCCCAGTCCATCGACGCTGGTGTAGGTTTCTATCTCCTCCCCATTGTAGCGCATCAACCCATCCCCATTGGTGCCGAACCACAAATTTCCCCGGCGGTCTTCGACGATAGCATGCACAATTTTACCCGAAAACGCCTCTAAAGGAATGAAGAGAGCCCCATCGTAGTATGCTACTCCCTCCCAGGTAACGGCCCACAGCTTCCCAGAGCTGTCCTCCAGCAAGGCCATCACACCATTGCTCGGCAGCCCATCGGCCGTGGTGAAGAGGTTTATCTGCGCCTGGTCATAGCGGCTCAAACCGCCTCCCAGAGTACCGGTCCACAGATATCCGCTTCGGTCCTCCAGTAGACTGAACACCTGATTGTTGGCCAACCCGTGGCCAGTGGTGAAGGTCTCGAAACGCCGACCATCCCACCGGCTCACACCGCCACCCCAGGTGCCAATCCACAGATCACCGGAGCGATCCTCCAGTAGGCACCGCACCATGCCACTGGCCAGGCCGTCGGCAGAGGTGAACGTCTCGAAACGCCGACCGTCCCACCGGCTCACACCCCCTTTCTGCTCCATCCTCCCGGAGCCGCTGTCCCAGATACCCGTACCGACCCACAGTTGACCGGAGCGATCCTCCAGCAGACAGCGCACCCAGTTATTGGCCAACCCATCGGCGGTGGTAAACGTCTCGAATTGCCGGCCATCCCACCGGCTCACACCCCCCCAGGTACCCACCCACAAATCACCCACCCGATCCTCCAGCAGTGAACTCACGCCGATGCGCCCCAGACCGTCGTTGGTGTAGTAGGTCTCGACCAGTCCGTGAGCGGTGGTAAACGTCTCGAATCGCCGACCATCCCATCGGTTCAAATCGCCCATAGTGCCGACCCACAAATTGCCCGTCCGATCTTCCAACAGGCTGAAAACCACGTCGTCGGCCAGTCCATCGGCGGTGGAGAAATTCTCGAATTTCGTCCCATCGTAGCAGCTTATCCCACCACCGAAGGTCCCAAACCACAGCCGTCCCTGGCGGTCCTCCAGCAAGGCTTTTACCCTGTTGTTCACCAGGCCGTCGTCCGTGGTGAAACGGAGCAACTGGGCGCCATCATAGCGCAATACGCCCCATTCTCCCCCCTCCTTGAGCCAGCCAGTCCCCAGCCACAGAGCGCCGTGGCGATCCTGCAACATGGTGGAAATACAAGAAGGCATCCCGTCCGGAATCCCGAAGGTCTGCCACAATCCCTGGCGGAAACCCGGCCCCACGGTCTCGGCCTGCCCCGGTCCGGCCGGCGACGAATACAGCTCCAGGCGATAGCGCAATTCCCCTCCGGCGGCGATTCCAAACCCGGATTTCAACTCCTGCAGAGCCGCCTGCCACGCCGCGTCGCGCCGCAGCGCTCGATCCTTCTCCGCGATCTCAGACCCACTTTCCACCTCGAACAGCCGACTGGAGACCCCAGGCACCGCCTGCCGGATGCTTGGAATCGAAATCGCCAGGCCATGCTCTTCCAGAAGGGGCGCCAGACGGCGATCCCAGGCCTCCGCAAAGTCGTCCATCCGCTCTGCGGAGTCCTCCAGATCTGCGACCGGCACCCAGAATGAAAGGCGAGCCAAGGTCTCCATTGCCATTCTTCACCCTTTCTTCAGACCTGCCTCTCGGCAACCTCCACAGCCGTCGAAAGCCCATCGCCCGGTCGCCTGCTTCACGAAATCGCGCTCCGATCCGTCGCCCGTTTCACTTTTTCGCCGCCGCTCTCCCCGGAGCGTACTCACGCTCCTCGCCCCCTTTCATTCCGGTGTAACCGCTCTCTATATCCGGCACCTGACGGGCTACTTCACCGAACTCGGCCCCCGATACTGATAATCTCCCGGAACGTCCACCGGTATACCGTCCACGAATTCCAGCCGCTTCTTCCTGGCGATCGACTGATACATCGCCAACCCCAGCCCGATATTCCTCATCCCGTTGATGCCGCTGTTCTCGGGCTCGTCGTCGTTCTCGATCGCCGCCAGCAGATCGCGCAGTTCCAGTTCATACGCCGAAGTCGTCGGACAGATCAGAACGCCCGGCTCCGCATTCCCGGAGATGTGATGCCTGACCGGACCCTCCCAGGCGTCGAACACGAGCGTCCCTTCCGTCCCGGAGACCCACGATCCCCCACCCGCGTAGCCGACCGTCCCCCCCATGCGCACCGTTGCCTGGCTCCCGTTCTCGAAGTCGAGCACCGCCTGGATCATCCGTGGACTGACCAACCCTTCGTAATCTTCCTTCCCCGTGACCGTGCAGTAGACCGCTCTCACTTCCCCGAACATGGAGCGCACGAAGTCCAGCTCGTGCACCACCCCCTCCAGTACATCCCCCCCCGAAT